>Ga0100380_10002623_pt1 | contig 19326 bp, 14 predicted proteins | sample CryGeymeta201504_FD_80417 | JGI IMG/M metagenome (GOLD analysis project Ga0100380, IMG submission 80417) | Groundwater microbial communities from Crystal Geyser aquifers in Utah, USA - Crystal Geyser metaG 2015-04 | ecosystem: Environmental > Aquatic > Deep subsurface > Groundwater | place... | reverse complement strand
ATTATTTCAATTTTATTTTAAACATAAGTCCTATTTATCTACTAAAACTCTTCCCTCTCACACCAGCTCAGCCACCATAACATTTGGAAACCCGGTTTGATGGGCATAAATATAGGTTGAATTATTGTTTCCACAACATGCAACCGCTTTATTTATATGATTTATCGTTTAAAAACAACATCCCATGCCGGCTATCCGGCATTTGACTATTAAATGCCCACTTTTAGGTATTGCGGTTTTTGCATGGGGTTAGGGGTTTAAGTTGAAGGTGCTTATATCGATTAGTATATGAGGCTTAGGGCGATTGAATTCCCATTCTGTCAAACTGTTACAACGTTTTATTAAGTGTAACAACGTTGAAATTAGCGCTCGTCAATTGTTTTTTATACAATATGCACCGATATAATAGTTCCTAAGAAATTATTTTCCTTATTCCACTATACCCTAAAAAACATTTCGCAGTTTTTAGACTTTTTTCGACTACTACCAATACTATTTACAAGTTTTTGATTAAGCGTATCTGAAAATGGTCTGCTCAATGCAGGTTTATATAAAATTTGGAATTCACTTTCTTTATCGAATCTTGCTAGTCCAATATTATATCTTTCGAAAAGCTCAATATTATTTAATGCAGAATTTGCACTTTTTGAGCATAATACAACATAAGCGATATTAGAAAAGCTTTTATATCTGAATGCTTGCTTAGCTGCTCTTTTCCAATCTTTTAGTTTAAGCTCAAAAGAAATTATTGAAACCTCATCATCATCTTTTGAATAGAATACAAAATCAGGAACACCAAATAACCCTTGATATTCTTTAAGATAGGAATTTCCGAAATTTACTTTCAGAAATTTCTCAAACAACTTTGACATTTCTAATTCTGTGTTAAACATAAATTAATTGTCTAATTCTCTTTGGTATGCGTTAATTACATTTAACCAAGTTGGCAAATGGGATCCGTTACTATTGTCATCCAAAAATACAACATTTTCAATCTTTTTAAATAAAGTTATCGCTGATCTAAGATCTTCTTTTAGTTTCTCAATCCTGCAAATCTGTTCGATCGGTATAGATTTGATTTGATTGTCAAACACATAAAAATAATGCTTATAGGGTTCGGGTTTTGCAAAATGCCATTTAAATTCTGGTTTAAACATTAGTGGTTTAAATTCTGAATCATCAAAAAAGTCCTCATATGAAGGGAGCAGACTTTTCATTGCAGTTATATACTGATAATCTATCCATTGAAACAATTTTGAGCTATACAACCTAGCATTAGGTGCTCTCATTGGACTATTCTCTATATCTTGAAATCTTTTTATTCCAAACGATCTAAGGTTTTCGTAAGAGCCGATTGAAATTGAATCGGGCATTGCAATACTGTATAAAATAGCTTCAGTATTTGTGTAGCCAATATGAACTTCCATTTGGTTTTCTTTCAACACACTAATGAAGCGCAACGTATTTAATAAATAATCAAAATCTTTTATTTGCTTTGAGTTGAAGTTGTTTTCGAAAATCAGATAAACCCCATCAACTTGTTGATGACTTGTAATCCAATTTAATGCTTCGTTCCGCTTTTCTTCGTCTGACAACATAATTGGTTTAACAATGACCGAGAGCAAAATCTTTTTATTAATATTGTTTCCCCTTACATATTCACAAAATGGCAATACAAAGAACTCTGTACTTTGTATAAAGTAAGATGTAGGATTATCTTCATTATACCTCGTAGGAATTACCAAATATTTAAAATTATTAGCCACTTGATAATCAACACATAGTTGTGCTATTTGTAAATTACTATTGTCAAGGTCTGGCGTTGAAAAGTCAGGTTTTAAATTTCCCGGAAAGTATGGGTATGTATGGAGAGTGCCTTTCGCTTCGTTTAACAAATAAAGTTGAGGATCTAAAAAGCTATTAACCTTTAAAATAGAATCAAATCCTAATAATTTATCAGCATCAATATTAATTGGAGAAAAGATCAAACCGTCTCCAATCCCATTTAAGTAGCTTTCACGATTCCAATTATCTCTAAAACCTGTTTGATGATATACTTTCATAATTATTCTTGTTGTGAAATGAAATCATTCAACATTTGGTAATTTCTAAACCTTTGATAAGGTTGAGTTTTTAGCGTTTTACTAGCAAATTCAGTAACGGAATTATTTTGTTTAACACTTCCCGTTTCCAAAGCGTAAATATTTTGCATTATATTTTCTACAATTGAATAGTGATTTCCAACAATATTTGGGTCAAAAGGATGAACCCCTAAAAATAATTCAAGTGAGATTATTCCTAATCCAAAGAAATCTGTTCGTGGATCAATTAGATTTTTGTTGTTATTTAATTGTTCAGGTGCAGCATAGATAGGAGTGCAAGGACCTATTGGAGAAATTGTTTTAGTGAGTGCCTCTAAATCAATAAATCTTGCTATTCCTAAATCAATTATGCAAGGTAAGCCTGAAGGACGAATTATTATATTTTCCGGCTTTAGATCTCGATGAACAATATTTTTATCCCAAATGATAGCAAGTCCTTTTGTTAAAGAACTTAATAGTCTGAATATATCTTTCGGCTCTTTAAATTCTGCCATTGAATCTCGAAGTGTCTTTCCTTCAATATAGCTTTCTACTATTTCAAATTCTTTAGTTTTAACATCTATATTAAAGTGATGTTGTTGTGGATAATATTCTGACCTTAATTCTGAAAGAAGTTCTACTTCACGTTTTATCCTTTCGAGAGAAGTAAAACTCTTAATCGCTCCACGTTTAATAACAACCATTCCCTCAGTAGGATGTTCTGCAAGCTGAACATTTTTCTGCCCGCCACTGGGTAAATTTTTTTATTATTTTACATTCTCCTATCATTTGACAAAGTTAATTGTTTTTTATTTCTATAATGGCTAATTATCGGATCCGTCTCATTTATTCACCTGTTCATAACATCAACCTATCCCCAACTTCTTTAATTTCTATTTTATCATAAACAAAATATCAGCCTATCCACTATGATTCTCCCCTCTCACATCGGTGAAGCCATCATATCACTTAGAAAACTGGTTTATTGGGCATAAATATAAGTTGATTTATTGTTGCCACAACATGCAACTGTCTTATTTTTAGGATCTCTCATTTAAAACCAACATCCCATGCCGGCTTTCCGGCAATTGTTTGTTAAATGACCACTTTTAGGTATTGCGGTTTTATCCAAATGAAAGGAGATTTGCAGGGTTCAGCACAACAACGATAGAAGTTGCTGTGAGCCATTTACAATACCTGATATATATGAAAATCGCCAAACCCTTCACCGGAATTCTAGCCTTTATCATTGTATTGATTACCATGCCCCTGGGCCATGCCACCATGATTGCCATTCCCACAGTTATATTTTCTGGAACTTTGTTGAGATTTTGGGAAGATGGAACCTGCTAAAAGAATTCTGGATCGAACCCATGAACTATCCCCTGGAGATGACGGTGTTTTTTGGGGTGATGGTCCTGCTGATAGGGTACGCCACAATAAGCTCAAGGCAGCAACGGACAGCGTGAGGGTATCTGACAATCAAAATAGTACCCCTTAAAGATAAGAGATTTCTTATATCAAGAATACTGATAATCATATATCACTATTCTTACACAACCTCTCAGATCACTTATGTCTTGCTATTCAACTTTATACTTCCAGTTCAAATACCTCATTCAATTGTGGTATCTCACAATTCCAATGATACACTTCCTCCAGCTTTTTCTTCAGTCCTTCCGATGAGGATTTTTCACCATGGATAATAAAAACCTGCTGCGGGGCATGATCAATATGGCTCAACCAATCGACAATCTCGCTTTGATCAGCATGCGATGACATGGTGGTGATGTGCTCAATGTTAGCTTTAACAAAGAAAAACTTTCCGCGAAGTTTAATAGATTTGCCTCCTTCGGCCAGCGTACGTCCACGGGTACCTTCGGCCTGGTATCCGGGCAGGATAAAGGTGGCCTGTGGATTGCCCAACTGCGATTCCAGGTATTCTAAAATACGCCCGCCATTCATCATGCCGCTTCCCGCAATCACGATGTGGGGTTGTTTGTTCCGAGCCAGTATCCTGGTTTCCTCCACCGAATGAACAATTCTCGTGTTTTTGAAAACTTCCTGAAAAATCCCGGCATCCATCCCTAACCAGTCAGGATATTTCAAAAACAACTTGCTTACATCCACGCCCATGGGACTGTCGAGATAAACCGGTATATCCGGTATTTTATTGGCCTGTTTAAGCTTCCATATCTCGTACATAAAATCCTGGGCACGATCCACCGTAAAACTGCTCACGAACAATGGGCCATGTTTGAGCAAACTGTCGTTGATGATGCGCAACAAGATATCTTCGGTAGGTTCTTCGGAATGTTCGCGGTCGCCATAGGTCGATTCAACAAACAAGTAATCTGCCTTTTCAGGTGTTTCCGGCGGCAGCAACATAGGATCATCGGGCCGGCCAATATCTCCCGAAAAAACAATCGATTTGCCGTTGACCTTCATCTCGATAAAGGAAGCGCCGGGAATATGGGCCACGCGTCGAAACCGAAAACTGATCTGGTCGTCAATATTAAAAGGTGTGTCCACTTCGATGGGATAAAGAAAGAGCATGGTGTTCTCCACATCCTTTAAATCGTATAATGGCAAGGCAGGCGCATGTTTTGAATACCCTTTGCTGTTGGCGTATTCGGCATCCTCCTCCTGTATTTTGGCACTGTCTTTTAATATAATCTCCACCAGATCGGCCGTCGGGAAGGTACAATATATAGGGCCGCTAAATCCTTGCTTTACTAACCGGGGCAAATACCCGCAATGATCCAGATGCCCGTGTGTGAGCAGGATGGCATCAATTTCCGAAGGATCCATATCGAAATCCGTCCAATTGAGCTCACGCAATGACTTTAATCCCTGGAAAAGACCACAGTCGACGAGAATTTTTTTATCATTGAGGCTAAGTAGATATTTTGATCCGGTTACGGTACCTGCCGCACCCAGAAACTGAACAGCGTTCTTTTTATTTGAAGTCATCATCTTTACTTTTTCCACCAAAGTTACCAGAAAATTCCATAGTAAAACCGGAAGAATTAAAAAAGCCGCACTACCTCAATAGCACGGCTTTTTAATTGATTTAGCGCTGTTTACTGAATCATTACTGTTCCTGTGATCACCGTTTTCTTCTGAGTGATCTTTACAAAATAGGTGCCTTTTTCCCAATCGATGGTGTTGATCGCCAATTTCTTTTCCGGTTGATTGAATTCAGCCACCAGCTTACCGGCGATATCAACCACCTGTATCTGATCAATGGGCCGTTCCGATTGGATAGTAAACGATTGAGTGGCCGGATTGGGGAATAAGCTGATTTGATTGGCAGTCAGCTCGTCAATTGCGTCAGGATGTGCGGCCTGAGTTATTGAAAGCTCCTTGATCAGTTCAATTCCCGAAACAAAAACAGTACAGTTGCGTTCTGTTGTAGCAGGATTCTCAACATAACTAATTGTAAAGTTGCCTGATTGTGAACCTGATGCGGGATCAACTGTAATCCATTCGCATGGGGTTGTAACAACCCAATTGAGGTTAGAAGTTACTTCAACCGGCACATTCCCTTGTTGCCAGGTTACTTCTTCCTGATAGGTGTTCAATGACAATTCAGCTACCTTGGCCAATTGAATGATTTAAACCAGGGCACTTGTACCGCCACCGACAAAATTAATTTGGCAAGAACGTTGATCGCTAAAGCTCTCATTTTCAAGATAGATAAATGTAACGGTGGTGGATCCAATTCCCGTTTCAGGGGTTACAGTTATCCAATCACAGGTTTCATCCACACTCCATTCTACATTTGAAGTAACTTCCACATCGATACTGGCAGGATCTGAGGCAACGGTCTCTGACGCGGTATTGGTTGTAATAGAAGCCTGAATGCCGGTTTGCAACAAAGTGAAGTCTGAAGAAATGGTAGAAGCGGCCACATGGATAAGGCATTCGCGGTCGTCAAAGGTCGTGTTTTCATCATAGGTAAGGGTGAGTACCGCATTTCCTTCGCCTGATTCCGGTGCAACGGTGAGCCAATCACATGTTTCGGCGAGTGTCCAATTGGTATTGGAGGTGAGTACAACATCTATGGAAGAAGCCGCGAGATCAACAGTTGCCGACATGGGATCCAAGGATAAAATTTCTGCTACCCCGGTTTGAGTTAGAATAAAATCGACCGAAGCCGTGGCTGTGGCAAAGGTGATCACACACTCGCGTTGAACGCCCGTGTTTGCATCATAGGAAATGGTAATATTACCACCGCTTATTCCGCCTGAAGGCGAAACAGTTACCCAATCGCAATCTTCGGTGGCATTCCAGAATTTATTAACTAACAAAGCGGCGATGGTACTTCCGGCTTCAACACCGACCGTAACAGCTCCCGGATCAATGGCAAGAATTTCTTCTTTAACAAGAATATAATCAGGACGTACCAACGTGTTGGTATTGGTTCCATCGCCTACGGTCAGGGTTACATCGTAGGTTCCTGCAACGGGATAGACGACCGATGGGTTTTGCAGGTTAGAAGTGGCCGGATCGCCCCCTTCAAAAGTCCATGCCCAGGAGGTTGGATTTCCTGTAGACAGGTCGGTGAAGTCTACGGTACCCCCGACAAATATGGTAGGTGAGCCTGCCGTGAATGAGGCTCCAAGCAACTCTGCAAAATACAATGAAGCGATCTTGGATCCTTTCGAACTACCCGAAATCATGTATTCTGTGGTAAACCAAAATGTTTTATCATCCGCCGGATCGACAGACATATTTGAATAATCACCCCAACGGTTATATCCTGTTTGTGAAACGGTACCTTCTTTAATAACGCCTTCTTCAATGTCCATTATACCGGTTGCAGCCGTATTTTCAACTGATGACTGTCCGCAATAGTATATACTTGGGTATTTCGTTGTACTTGAAGCTGAATAGCCCAGGGCGATGTCTTTTGTACCGTTCATGGCTATGCTGCCCATCCAGCGGCTGTGTTCGTCAGGGGCATAGGTTCCTTCCTGTCTTATTTCCCAGGTGTCGCCATTTAACTCAAGTTCATACCACCTGATGCCGGCATGGTCGGTTCCGTCCACATCCACGGTATGGTTGCAAACAATTCGTTTTTCCGTACCAAAGTTGCGGTATTGCACACGGTACATCAGTATCTGATTGATGGCATCCAGCTCTTGTCCTGTTCCCTTTTGTTTGATGTTGTCCCATGTAGAGCCAAAGTTGCTGTCGAATGGGGAAACAGCAATTTGTTGTGTCCGTTGAAAGGTAGAATTGGAAGGTGAGTCCCAGTCTACATCCAATTCAAATAACCAGAGGGCATCACCGCCGCCGCCCCATGCGTCGTCGTTGATGGTTAAAAAGATACCCGGAGTTCCGGCAGGTGCATAATCACCATCACAATCGGCAGGTAATACGCAATGGAAACCACTGTTTGGTCGGTTGGGATTGTCGAACTTCACCATTTGAGGTGAGGTGGCACCGATGAGCATTTCTTCACGTTCAAACACGTAAATATCGCTTCCGCTGGTGGTATTGGTTCCCATGTAGTAACCATCTTCCCAAACACCAAATTTCATGTAATCGGGAAAACCATTCATCGACCAGGACCAACGATACCAATCACCTGTGGGGTCATCGGTAACCGAAATGGCAATCATCATATAATCAGGACCCGAGACACCTGAAAATTCGGCAGCCAACCATCGGTCGGCATTATCGTCGTATAATAAAATCGGATCTCCTTCATTTGTATTTCCACCGGGAACTCCGGCGAACAAAGTATTCAGGTTTGTTGGAGGTACCACTACATTGCCGGTTTTGTCATAAATAGAATATTTCACGTTCACCTCCTGGAAAAAGTGATTTGGGCCAGCCGACCCATTACAATCGGGAGGGTATGAACCCGTGGTCTGTCCACTGAAATTCTGGATGATGTTGCCCACATTACGGGTTTTACCTGCCTCTTTCTGCCAAATAGCATCCGATCCCTTCGGAAGTGCATTGGCTGCATTGGGATAGGACCTGAATTGCAGGCTCTTGTTCCTTACTTTTGTCTTTTCTTTTTCTTCCATGGCTATCAATTCTTCTGGAGTTAAAGCCGGGAAATCAATTAAAGGGCCGACCCTGTCAAAATAGATGGCTTTGGAAAAAGCATCGGGACCGACTTTCTCGCCTTGCCCATCGGGGTTTACTTTTCCCTGTTGAGCATCAATCGGAAGGCTAAAAATAAGTCCTAAACCAATAAAAATAGCTGTAATTAAATTTTTCATGTGAATTTTTTTTGAAAGTGTATATTTTTTCATTCTCCTCGTTCAATTGCCTAGCCAGACCGCCTTTCTTTATATAAAGGATGCATGCTACTTATTAAAAATAAGTTTTTGGGCTACAAAGATAATTGAAAAAATGCCTTTTGGGGAATTGAATACGTGTTTTCTCATCCTGTTAACTGCCAGTATTTCTCTAATCACTGTAATAATGGAGCCAATGCCATATAATCGGGATTGGATTTAATTTGACAAAATTGCATTTAAAAAGTTCACTTTTTCATCACCTGCCCATATCTAAAACAAGTTATGAGGTGGTCGTTTACCATACCGGCAGCCTGCATAAAGGCATAGCAGATGGTAGAACCCACGAATTTAAAACCGTGTTTTTTCAGGTCTTTGCTCATGGCATCCGACTCGCGTGTGCTAACCGGGATTTCCTTTAACGAATTCCAGGCGTTTGTTTTGGTTTGATGGTTGGTAAATTGCCAGATGTAGCGATCGAATGATCCAAATTCCTCTTGAACTTTTAAAAAGTACTGCGCATTGGTAATGGTAGCACTGATTTTTAATCCATTTCGGATAATCCCGGGGTTGTTCATCAGTTCAGCCACCTTGTCTTCTGAATACATTGCAATTATTTGAGGATTGAATCCATCCAGGGCCTGGCGAAAATTTTCGCGCTTATTCAGAATGGTGCTCCAGCTCAAACCGGCCTGAAAAGCATCGAGTACCAGAAATTCAAATAATTTTTGATCATCATGCAAAGGAACTCCCCATTCGTGATCGTGGTATTGTGTGTCGAGCGCTTTGCCTGCAGGCCACGGACAACGAATTTGTTCTTTCATGCGTTCTTTTTTTGATGTCGCTTCAAAGATAAACGTTTACCCGAACACCCGAATCTGGACAAGCCGGAAAAGTTTCAATCAAAAGTGCACTAAGTTTTTAGTATGCAAAGTTCGCAAAGAAGTTTTGTTACACAAAACTTTTGTCACTTTGCGAACTTTGCGACACATGGCTCCGCGATCTTTGCGTGAAATAATTGCTTGAAAAAACAAGAACATTTTGGCTAAAACAAAAAAAAATCCCGTATTCCGGGATTTTTCCGGAGCGTAAAGCATCCGTTACAACTTTGAAAAATTAATTACAATTTTGCTGGCATAATTTTTTATTTCATGGTTGTACTCTTTTGACCGTTAGTTTAGCAATTGTGCCGGCAGGTCGTAAATGGTTTCTTCCTGTGGCATAATAAAAACTTCACTCATGGCTTTTGCATACCGGCAGTCAAGTGAAATGCAGGCAGTATCGAAGGGTATATCATCAATATACGCTTCTTCAGGAAGATTAAATGTTGCCTTTTGGGCATCATAATACAGATATTCTGCAGCTATTTCGCCGGTATTAAAAGGAATGTCGTTGATAAAAAGTTCTTCTTCAAGATTTTCGTATGAACTGGTAGTGGCATCAGTTGCGTATGTGGTTGAGAAGCTCAATAAAAAAGCAAAAATGATACTTATAGTTTTCATGGCTTTGTATTTTTTTAGTCAGTTGTAATAAGGCTATCTATTTTCGTGCCAATTTTTGTATTATATTGATATTACGGTTATTAAAATGGGTTTTTCCTTTCAGAAACATCAGCATATGAAAGGGTTCGGACAAATTTCGTTCGTAATCGAACAGTATTGGTTTGATTTTTGGATGAGCATCCAGTTAATCGCATCAAAATGCGTGGATAAAAAGTGTATTTTTGAATTTGCTTGAAAAGAAAAATGTGATCGGTTTATCCGTGTTTTTAATATAATTCCACATCATGAACACAACAGATTATCTGCGGCAGCAACAGGCCGAAATTACCGAACACCACGTATATTTGGGGTTAAGCAAACTGGCTGATAACGACCACAACAGGGTTACATTGAAAAAAATTGCCGATGACGAACTGAAACATTATCATATCTGGAAAAAAATTACAGGCAAGGATGTAGAGCCAAATAAATCAAAAGTCCGTCGCTATATAAGTTTAGCCAGGATTTTTGGACTCAACTTTTCGCTTAAGCTAATGGAAAGTGGCGAGGTGAATGCCCAGGCACTTTACGAAGAGGCAAAAATACTGCTTCCCGAAGTAGGCAATATCCAATCGGAGGAAGAACAGCACGAACTGGAACTTATCGGCATACTGAAAGACAATCGCCTATCCTATGTAGGGGCCATTGTGCTTGGATTAAATGATGCGCTGGTAGAACTCACAGGAACCCTTACCGGGCTGACCTTTGCTTTTGGCAACAACCAGGTGATTGGCATCACCGGTTTGATTATGGGCATCGCCGCGGCACTGTCCATGGCCTCTTCCGGTTACCTGGCTTCGCAGGAAGACGAGGAAGTAAAAGACATCAACCCGATTATTGCTGCTGTATATACCGGTTTGGCCTATCTGATCACCGTATTTTTGCTGGTAGCCCCTTACTTTATTTTTTCTAATGGAATGGTGGCACTTGGCGTGATGTTGGTTATCACATTACTGATTATTGGCGGATACAATTATTACATATCCGTGGCTAAAGAGGTCAGTTTTAAAAAGCGTTTTCTGTCGATGGCTTCCATTTCCATCGGTGTAGCGGCTATTTCGTTTGTCATTGGATTTGTGGTAAAAAAATATTTCGGATTTGATTTGTAGCACTACAACCCTAACCTGGTGGACCATATCCATCGTGTTGGCGTGGTTTTTTATGAAAGGCAAGCTGGTAATTCATGAGGCAGTTAGGAGTGAATTGATCAAGCCCTCACTTATGGCGCGGGTTAAGCCATGGCGCAACGCGTGAGGATTTCCCATTAATCAACCAGGCAAAGCAGGCATGCGAAACATTCGCTCACCAATGGGGTACTGGATATGTCCGCTCCCTTGACAAATCGCATCACCCCGCTGATGAGGGCTTATGGGTTGAAATCGTCAGGAGCATTAATTTTGAATTTATTAAAGTTGCGTCCACAATTAATCTACTTTTTAACCAGAGAATTATCTTCTTTATAAGTCCTATTTCGCCCTTCGTTCATTATTATTTCGATTTACCTCAAAAGAAAAAAGCCTCTATGTCGGATTACCAACATAAAGGCTTTATTTTCAATCTGTACCCGAGGCCGGGATCGAACCGGCACGAGTGTAACCTCACAGGTTTTTGAGACCAGCGCGTCTACCAATTCCGCCACTCGGGCAATGCATTCTTTGAATTGGGATTGCAAAAGTAAACATTTCTTTGAAATAATGGTTTCCCGATGGAAATTTCCATCGGGAAACCATCTGCTGTTACTTATTGATGGCATCTAATGCGGCTATCATGATCATACTGACGATGTCGTTTACTCCGCTGCCCATCTGGAGTACGTGTACCGGCTTATTCATCCCATTTAAAATTGGGCCAACCACTTCAACACCGGCCAATTCCTGCAACAGTTTATAGGCAATGTTGGCTGCTCCCAGCGTTGGGAATATCAACGTATTGGCACGCACCCCATTGAGTTTTGAAAAGGGGAAACTACCTTTTAGAAGTTCCTCGTTTAGCGCAGTGTTAGCCTGCATTTCTCCATCCACAATCAGTTCGGGATAATCGCGGTGAAGTATGCGGACAGCCTCCCTTTCCCTGATGCTTAGCGGACTATTGACGGTACCAAAATTGGAATAGGACAACAGGGCAATCCGGGGCTCAAATTTAAAACGCCTCACTGCTTCGGCAGTTTGTAACGTGATTTCAACAAGTTCTTCTGTGCTGGGTTTCAGGTTCACGGTGCAATCGCTTAAAAAAAGCGGGCCACTTTTCGTGTTGATTATATACATACCACTCACAATGTTGGTATTGGGTTTTTTACCTATTACTTGTAAGGCCGGGCGAATGGTATCAGGATAACTGCGCGTTAAACCCGAAATCATACCATCAGCCATCCCGGTTTCGAGCAACATCAAACTAAAATAGTTTTTGTGTTGAAGTGCTTCGCGGGCAGCAACCAGGGTCATACCACGGCGATTGCGTTTTTCGTATAATATTTTCGTAAAACGATCACGATTCTCCAGCATTTCAATGGAATTAGGATCTATGATATCCACTTTACCCAATTCCAATTCATTGTCCCTGATGATGTTGGTGATGATTTTTTTATCCCCTACAAGAATAGGAATAGCCAATTTTTCGTTAACGATGATTTCGGCGGCCTTTAGCATGGTATAATTTTCAGCATCGGCCAGAAGAATCCTTTGCGGATTGGATTTACAGATGGATTTTACCTGCCGTTTTAATGGGTTCGATAGTCCAAGTCTTTTTTGAAGGGCGAGCCTGTACTTGTCCCAGTCGGTAATGGGTTGTGCTGCTACGCCTGACTCCATAGCCGCCAAGGCTACTGCCGGGGCGACCCGCTCAATCAGGCGGGGATCAGTAGGTTTTGGGATAATATATTCACGCCCAAAGGTCAGGTTGTGCACCTTAAAAGCCAGGTTTACTTCTTCAGGCACAGGTTCTTTAGCCAATTGTGCCAATGCCATTGATGCGGCCAGTTTCATTTCTTCGTTGATGGTATTGGCACGCACATCCAGCGCTCCCCTGAAGATATAAGGAAACCCAAGCACATTGTTGATTTGGTTTGGATAGTCAGATCTTCCAGTAGCCAGTATGATGTCTTTGCGCGATTCGGTGGCTTCCTCGTAAGTGATTTCCGGATTTGGATTGGCCAGCGCAAAAACGATAGGGTCGTCTGCCATGGTGAGCAACATATCTTTCTTCAGGACGCCGCCGATAGAAAGTCCTAAAAACATATCTGCACCAACAAGGGCTTCTTTTAATGTTCGGGCAGGAGTGTCAGTAACAAATTGTTTTTTAGTCTCATTCAGGTCGGTGCGGTCAGGATGCAATACGCCCCTGCTGTCGAGCATAATAATATTCTTGGGATTGGCTCCCAGTGCGATATACAGCTTGGTACACGAAATGGCAGCCGCTCCTGCCCCATTCACCACAATTTTCAGGTCTCCGATTTTTTTCTTTGTGATCTCCAACGCGTTTAACAAACCCGCCGATGTGATGATGGCGGTCCCATGTTGGTCATCGTGCATAAGTGGAATTTTGAGTGCCTTTTTTAACCGCTCTTCTATTTCGAAACATTCGGGGGCCTTAATATCTTCCAGGTTGATCCCACCAAAAGTGGGCGCAATCGCGATAACTGTTTGAATAAATTTTTCAGTATCAGTTTCATCAACTTCGATATCAAACACATCAATATCAGCAAAAATCTTGAAAAGCAAGCCTTTTCCTTCCATCACAGGCTTACCCGCTTCGGGGCCGATGTTTCCCAGACCCAATACGGCTGTTCCGTTTGAAATAACAGCCACCAGATTTCCCTTGGCGGTATATTTATACACATCTTCGGGGTTTTTCTCAATAGCCAGACAAGGATCGGCCACACCCGGGGTGTAAGCCAGCGACAAATCGCGTTGAGTGGTATAAGGCTTTGTGGGGACTACTTCTATTTTTCCGGGACGACCGAGTGCGTGGTAGTTAAACGCATCTTTTCTAAAAAGTTTATCCATGATTCCTGAGGTTGTTTAAAGGCACAAAATTACGACTTAATAACGGGTTCTTGCAATCGTTTGCAAGGTTTTGTTTGATATTTGGACTGATAATAAATAAGGTACTCAGGTGGTTACATGGACGGGTGTTCAGAATATTAAAACGACCCTATTAAAACCGTGAAAATATAAATGGCTTTAAAAATTACTCCCCAATGATTACTTCTGTTTTACCTCTTGACACAGGAAGCAAATCACCACAGATAAGCTTTACCTTTCTGTCTTTCTTTGTAAATTCATGTATTTGTAATCTGTTTACCAAATAACTTTGATGTATTCTGATAAAGTCATGAGCGGACAATTGCTTTTCAAAGATTGACAAATTAGTGCAAGTAGTGATTTTTTTTCTTTCCCCATCCTCCCTGTAGTGGATGGTTGAATAACTTCGGTCAGCCTGTAGATATAGAATTTGGTCGATGGAGACAAAAGTCACTTTCTTCTTTTCATTTATAGTCAAAAAGCGTTTACTAATTCGATGAAAATCGGCTATTAGCGTTTCATAATCTTTATGAAGATTCCTTTGTAATAGAACCTTTTGTATGGATTGCGCAAGTTCATCCTCAATGATCGGTTTGAGAAGATAATCGACAGCATTAACCCTGAAAGCTTTAATTGCATATTCATTATAGGCCGTTGTAAAAACAATGTGAAAATTGGTTTCATGCAATTGTTCCAACATTTCAAAAGCATTCATATCGCGAAGATCAATATCCATCATTATCAATTCCGGACGAATACTCTTAATTGTAGATAGTGCTTCTGTTCCTGATGAACAAGATCCCATCAGATGTAGTTCAGGATGATTTTCTTCAATAAGTTTTTCGAGATGCCGTTGATGGTCCAAATCATCTTCCACAATCAAAGTTCTCAGTTTTCGTGTAATCATATTAAAAAAGTTTTAATGGATGCAGATGATAAGTTCAACCATGAACCCCGGTTCAAGAGGAGTTATGATTATTTCTGATTCTTTTCCAATAAGCATTAATCTCTCTTTGATGATCTTCATGCCAATATGGTTTCCTGCTGATTCCTCATGACTCAACCCTATTCCGTTGTCAGTAACACCAATCAGGAGGCACCCGGATTTTTTACGGGAAACCCTTATCTCAATAAGACCATGAAGATTTTTAAGTTTTTTTATTCCATGCCGGATTGAATTTTCAACAAGGGGTTGAACTAAAAACGGCGGTATGGTTATTTTGTCAGGTTCAATATCAGTATCAATCTTAATGTTTAAATCGAAATGAACACTCCCCAATTGCTCAATCTTCGCATACGATTTTATCATTTCCAGTTCATCTGCGAGGGTAACCAATTCACTCCTTAACGAATGTAAATTGCTTTGCAAAAACCTGATAAAATTGTTTGAATAATCAGTAGCAGCTTCAGTTTTTCCCTCCTGGTTCAATAGGGCAATTTTGGCAATACAATTCACAAGAAAATGATTATCAATCTGGATGCCCATAGCCAGGCTTTTCAACCGAAGTATTTCAGCGTGATGTAAAGCTTTTTTTCTTTCTTTTCTGATAAAATACAGTACAATAAACCAGATGATTAAAAACGCTATTAAGATACAAATACCAATAAACCACCAGGTGAACCAAAAAGGTGGGGCTATTGAAAATAATAGCTTAGATTCCGGGGCACCATCAAAGGATTCAGAAATGGTTGCCCGCACGTACAAAGCGTAATTTCCAGGGCGTAGATTGTTCAGGTTCAGATCAGTCTCATCGTTAAGTTTTCTCCAATCTATCATCCCGGGTTCAAGCTTATACTGAAAGCGCAGCGATTCAGGAAAATCAAGTTCCACGGCTTCAAATTCCAAATGCAGGTTGTTAACCTGCCATGGCAAAACAATCTTTTTATTGTTTAATAAAATTGAATGATTCACTGTTAGTTTACTATTTGATGCATTCCCTTTAACGAAAACCGCAACAGGCAAATGCCGTGGTACGGCAATTAGTTTTGGATCTATTTTTACCACATTATCGGTGGTAGGAAGCCAAAAAATGCCTTGTTCATCTTTATAAAGAGCATTCTGTCCGGGTTCCCCTGTATTGTAACCCGCACTTTCGTTGTAAGCAAGCATACATTGTGGTTGTCCGGAATGATACCGATTTAAATCCAATGTGTAAAGCGAATTCGTACTGACAATAAATAGCCGATTGTCGTTTGATATTTCGAGTGTGAGGACATCTTCACTAACAAAATCAGGGAAAACCGGCTCCAGACTATCACCCACCAGTTTCATTAACCCTAAACTGGTTCCGGCCCAAATAGTCCCGGTTGAATCTGTAATCAGATCACTAACACGGACATTTGATCTCATTAACAGTCGTCCTTGCCCTGTTTGGTAATTATATTCTGCCAAACCACGACCAAGACCCAGGAGATAATTTCCAACTCTGGGTTCGATGGCCAATATCGTATAGTTGACACCAAGAGTAGGAATGTCAAGGAGAACCTGACTTTGATAATTGGTATCGATGGCCACCAAAGAATTCATGCTTCCTGCCAGTATAATTTTATTTCGCTCATCTCGCGATAATGTAAGTACAGGTTGAGACAGGCTGATTTCCTGATAGGAATTGCTTATGGTATCAACAATAGTTACACCTCTGTTGTTAGGGAAAAGTAAATCAGTATTAAAACCTGACAATGCACCGTTATAATACATTACAGGAAAAAAGTAATAAGAAGACACTATTTGTGAACCTGAATAGCGCTGAATCCCTTTTGTGAACGTGGCAAACCAAAGTTTATCTGTCTTGCCGGGTATTACCGACCACACATTTGTTGGAAATCCGTCTTCAGGCTGGTAGTATTCAAAACCGGCATTTCCAATTTTCCATAATCCATTGTCGCCTCCTATCCAATAAGCCGGATCATGATATTGAACCCGATGTATGATAGCACCCAGGGTGAAAAGTTTTTTGACCCTATTGGTATCAACCAGCCAAATCTCTGACTCATTATTAAAGCCCAACAATTCACCAAATTTGGCTGAAAAGAATTGATTTGCAATATCAAATTTAATGTTGTTTTTATGGTAGGCTGATTTCTTAAAAGGGGTCCGGGACGTTTCGTATTGTATCACCTTAGAGCGTGATTGCAAAAACCTGGTGGAATCTCCAAGAGATAAAATTGGGCACAAGGTATATGTTTCAAAACCAAGAATTTTGTCATCTTTAAAAGTACTGAATATTCTTCCTTGAAATGAACGTAACGATGCCCATACCAGATGGTTTTCAACAACTACTAAAATACTGTCTTTCAATGGAAGTGAACAATATTCGAAAGGCAAACTATCACCGATCTTCACCTGGTTATGGAACTGTTTTTTTCGAATATCAAATAACATAGACCTGTTATTATTGTCGTTTCTGATCTCGGAAATATTATATAGATAAAAGAGATTATCATATCGGTACAACTTTGCACCATAGAACTTCTCCCGATTCGTGTGATAAAAATTTCTGGCCGTATCATGAACGATATAATCCAAACCATCGCGTGTAGCCACCCATGTTGTATCATCGTAAATAAATACATCGGTAGTAATATTGGAACTGAGGCCATCCCTAACCTGATAATTTTTGAACTTCCTTCCATTAAAACGCCCAATACCACCATTGGTGCATACCCATAGCGCACCATCAGGGGCTATGTACATGTTTTTCACTTGCATTTGGGGCAACCCATCCGGTCGGGGCAGGTAATGTTTAATTGCAGGGGTTTGCGAAAAGACAAACGACTCAAGAAATAAAAATATAACAAGAAGCCTGAATGACATTGGTAAATATTTAGGTTAGGCTTTTTTGACTATCTTCTTAACTTCACAATAATAAGCAAAATTTCCATTCAAAAAACAACCGGATTATTTTCTGATGATTGCAGAATATCCCATGAAATAGACTCAATGTTTGGTTAAAATGACCATAGGGAAAGTTACTTGCTGTTTATGTAGAAGATGAATATTAAGTTGTTAGATTTGAAATGTAAATACTTAGCGTCTCGAAGAATTTTAAAGAATCCAAAATAAAAATAAAATTTTCACCAGGCTTACACTGGTATATTTATTTGGGGGCGGAAACCGAAAAGCCAAAAGAGTAGGAAAATTTATTATTCTTTATGTTATGAAAAAACTTTTGTTGTTATTGGTTGTAGTTCTGGTCAGTTTGTCTTTACAAGCACAAACCAGTGCCAAATTTGTTTATTCCGAAATTGTGGGAACGGCTAAATTTATGAGTACAAAAGTTACTATAGAGGTAAGTTTCGGACAAAAGGTAAAAACATACGCTGACAATCGGTTAAAAGATCCCGCTACAGGAAAACCAATAGTCTTTAATTCAATGATTGATGCATTGAATTATATGGGAGACCAGGGCTGGGAATTTGTACAGGCATTTGTTATTACTGAATCGAATCAGAATGTGTACCACTATTTGTTGAAAAAGCCATCTGAGGAAATAATGAAAGAAGAACAAAAGGAAACAACTGAATAATCAGAACTAAAAAAAATAACTTTATGAGTAATTATTCAAACTGCCCGAACTGTGGGAGAACAGCAAAAAAAGCCACTTCTTCAAATTACTTTCCCTTATACACATGTCGTAAGTGCGGGAAAAAATATTGCAATGAATGTGGTAATGGCCGAGGTACGACCTGTCCAAAATGTGGCTCAACTGATTTTTCAGAATATGACAAGGTATATTCCGATTAATACGTTTATTATATTGAATATCAGATATTAAAAATTATGATCAAGTCAAACCTTCTAATTAAAGAAACCATCTGGATAAATACTCTAAGGAGCTTTTGTGCAGGTATTGTATGGGCAATTATTTCTCTTTTTATGCCCAAAGATGCCGTTATGCCCATTTATACTGTCTTCATTATGCCTTTCGTTTTTCCTTTTCTTTTATTGGCTTTTGTATTAATTGCTGAGGTACTAAAACTGTTCAAACTGGGAGGTGTAGGAAATGTTATGTGTATGATAGTAGCTGTGCCAGGCGATCCACTTGTTTACCTGATCCATCAGGTTAAACCAGAGTGGGTCCCTGTTAACGAATACAAGTTTTTATGGCTTGTCGGATATATTAAAGTGTATCAGGATGAAATCCCTGAACCTAAAAAAGTGAAGGCACCAATTACTGCACCAGAAACTTGTCCTTTTGTCGGGAATGTTATCGCTGATACTGAAATCATGATGCTGGGCCTTGCCATACCGGCAAAATCAACTGTTTTTACTATTGATAACAAATGGAATGTCACCTCAAAAGGTTCAGATTTCGGATATATCGATCAGAAGGGACAAATCAGGAAAGGGCTAAAAGGCGATCCCAAAGCTACCTTAGCGCCCGGTGCTGTTTTCGGACAGATAAAATCGGGCTATTTGTGGATT
>Ga0100380_10002622_pt1 | contig 19344 bp, 14 predicted proteins | sample CryGeymeta201504_FD_80417 | JGI IMG/M metagenome (GOLD analysis project Ga0100380, IMG submission 80417) | Groundwater microbial communities from Crystal Geyser aquifers in Utah, USA - Crystal Geyser metaG 2015-04 | ecosystem: Environmental > Aquatic > Deep subsurface > Groundwater | place... | reverse complement strand
TCTAGACTAGCTACTACTACTAGTCTAGCTCTAGAGTAGACTACTAGTAGCTAGTAGTAGTAGTCTACTACAGCCCAGTACCAGCTATTACTCTGTAGCTGATGATGAAGAAAAGAGGATCAACAAAAACGTTGTGCTGCTGTAGAAAGATAGCGCTATTGGGCGCAACATTTAATAGAAAAACTGTAGACAACTACTGTAGTAGTAGTAGCTAGCTAGTACTCGAGTAGCTACCAGGTACTAGTAGTAGTAGTAGAGACCAGAATAGTACTGTAATAACTACTAGAGTAGTTCATAGAGTAATACCAGCTCTGAAGCTGGTAACAATAAAATAATAATAAGAGCATCCATCCGGTGGCTTGAATTTTATTCCATTATTTTACTAGTGGACTACTAGCTAGCAAGAGCAAAAGTATTAACAGCAGCAAGCAGCAACTATTCTTCATCTTCAAGAAACAGAGCAATATACTATTTTACTAATAATAATAATAATAATAATACTAACATAAAACATTAAGTAGTAATAACAATAATAACAATGGATCAAGATGATGAATTAATCGAACGTGTGTCAGATGATGATGAGGAGGAGGATGACGATTACGATGACGATGATGATGAAGCTATGGATGAAGGTAATGATGATGGTAATAACAGAGCCGCTACGAATGCTGGAAGAGGAGGAGCAAATGCTGCCGGTACTGCCGCCGGTACTGCCAGCAATGGTGGTGGTGGTGGTGGTGGTGATGATGATGACGAACCGAATTTGGAAGGATATTCCCGTACCGCCATGATTGGACAAGGTGCTTACGGGATCGTGTATCGTGGAACGAAAGAAGATACGGGCGAAACTGTGGCTATTAAACGCATTCCCTTTAGTGACAGCACACCCGAAGGCGGTGTACCGTGCAACGTGATTCGTGAAATTTCGTTGCTGCGGGAACTCGATCATCCCAATGTGGTACGTCCTGGTCCTAAACAATTTGTTTGGTTGTTTGTTGTTTGGTTGCTGTTATTTTGGTTGTGACTGCAGGGGTGCGTTGTCGAACAGTTGCGTTGGCCGCCACAAATCACTTCACTGCCCTATCCTTATTGATAATCTCCAATGAGAGTACCTTTTGATCTTACCAACCACCAACATCTTCATGTATTTCTCTCTCTCTCTTTCTACCTACGGTATCTATCCACCAAACTCTTTGTGTGCACACACTCTACTCGTGTTTTTTTTTTAACGCACAGGTCCGTTTATTGGATATTATTCAGGCCGCACCTGGTGGATTATATTTGGTATTTGAATTTGTTGCACACGATCTTAAAACCTACATGGATCAATTTCAAAAATCCGATGATATTACCGAACGGGTTGGTTTGCCCGTACCTACCGTACGAAGCTTTTTACGACAAATCATTGCTGGTGTAGGATGTTGTCATACCTACCGGATCCTCCATCGTGATTTGAAACCACACAATGTAAGTCTTTTTTTTATTTTTCCCCTCCCTCATTCATTGTTCGATCATGCACACCCACACACCTTGGTTGTTGCGATGGTTTTTTTTGTGCGTTTTGTGCGTGTGAGATGAGTTTGAGTTTTTGGGAGTTGAATAATAGAAAAATGACAACTTATTGCAAAAAAGGGCGCGTCTGACCTCGTTCCCTGTATCTCTCGATCACGGTTTTATCACAACCTCTCTACCATTGCTACACATACACAAATCGTATCTACGACGCGTCAACAAATCCGCACACCAACATCACACACACACCCCCCAAAAAACAGCTTTTAATCTCGGCGGATGGGAAACACGTTAAATTGGCGGATTTTGGATTGGCACGCTTATCTGCCATTCCGAATGGTCCCTACACCTTTGAGGTCGTTACGTTGTGGTACCGTGCACCAGAACTGCTCTTGGGTGCCAATAGATATTCGACATCGGTCGATGTTTGGAGCATTGGTTGTATCCTTGCCGAAATGGCCAGTGGGATGCCACTGTTTCCTGGTCGGAGCGATATCGATCAATTGTTTAAAATATTTCAACGACGAGGAACGCCCACGGCCGAACAGTGGCCGGCTGTGCTTAGGTTACCGCACTACAATGCCGAATTTCCTCAGTGGAGAGAACGACCCATTACCGACTTTGTACCCGCACAGGGATTGGGAGGACAGACGGGAGCTGATTTGTTGAACAAACTCTTAATGTACGATCCCGATCGACGCATTGCGTGCAAAACATCGTTACAGCATCCGTACTTTATGCAACAGGATTAAGGAGAATAACGCGATTGCTGGGAAAATAATATAAATAATAATAATAACTTGCGTATTTTTTCTTTGCAAAAAGAGCTGAGATTTTAATATATTTTGTGAGCTTACATTTTTGTTGATTGTTTTCTGCATAGCTCGCCAACTATTGATGTAATTTAGCCGGTCAAAAGAGAAGAATGGTAAACAATTATTAATGTTGCTGAACGATTTTTGATTTACGGTAGTTGGCAGCCAACAAGTGCTTCCAGCGACTCCACTGCACCGTCAAGGCCACATTTCCTGAAAGTCTCGCCTTGTTCTTTCATTTGTTCAAATTCCAAATTCAATCTTGTGATCTGTACACACAAACAATAAAAATATAATACATTATACTCCCAACCAGAGTAAAATATTGTTCAGCTGACATCAGAAGAGTTTTAAAACAAAGTTCGTCACTATTATTCTTACTATTTCGTTAATACAGGTAAAGAAATGGAAACTTTGTTGTAAATCCACCCACGACAACAGCGTCAGAACCGGAGGTTGCAAAAAGTGCAAATTGCACCCGCTCACTACCAAGCCCGTCATTATCGCTGAACCCCGACCCATTTCCGGAAATTCTCTTATTCTTATAAGTAGACGGAAAAGCAATCGAAAGCCCAGCATGTTGCGTCGATGAATCACAAACGAAAGTCCCCCAGACTGTTTGCGAACTGACTCAAAATCATAAATATGCTTCAAGAAAATAGACAATCAGTGATGCAGCTGCATCTGACCTTCCAAAAAAGTTCCAACACAGCTGTACATTGACAAAATCAGTGTCTTCCCCGACGACATCAGTTAAACGACAACAGCTGACCATACGAGTTGCCGTTGCTAAAAACGATGCCCCCAAGATAGACTTTTGACAACTTTGCATACCCCCGATGGAAGAAGAAGCTCAGACGACACTCGCAGCTCAATGATTGTTCATCAGTCCAAGTCGTTGCCAAATATCAGGCACGGCACAGTCACCAGGCTTGTTGAGAGCATTCAAGTGGAGAGGTCCACGCTCCATATTGCTTCCCTGAAAGGACGAAGACATCAGACTGCTAGCAAATTTCAATTGATTCGAGTAAGTCTGGGCAGCACTACGGCGCAAAAATGCACCATCCGCCAATGCCTGCATGCGAGCCGAGCTAGCCAACAATTCATCCATAATTTCGCGACGAGTTACACTGCTCATACCGGCTGGAGGCAACAATGATGCACAGGCACCGCTGGCGCCTGGAAGGACTGACTCACGCAAAGTGGTCGTACTCGAAAGAAGAGGAGCCGACTTGGTATCAATGCTGTAACGGGAGACAGGAAGCGTGGATGTCGCCGAAACCAACGAAGGATCCGAGTTTGGAATGCTTGCCATCGACGTGCTCGCTACTGGCAACGACAAAGACGCTCTCTGCTGCTTGGCGTCCTTGATTTCGTAAACAAATGGCATGGAGTAAAAGTTGGGTTCCGATTTGGGCTGACTCGGCTTTCTAGCACCGGTACCCTTGATCTTTGTCCGCTGCATCTTGAGAGCTAGAAGCGCACGTCCACGCATAAAGAGTTCGTGGTAATATCCTCCTTTATCACGACCAGTCGTGATGCGACGGAACCCATAAAGGTTCAGCTGGGAAGATTGAACGAAACGAACCAAAGCGAAAAAAGTGACCAGAATGAGCAAGCGAGCTAGGCTGAATTGCAAAATCACACCATCAAAAAAATTAACGTCAACAACAGAGAAAGAACCTTATATGCACATACCTGGCGTTGGAAAGATGCAAACTTGGTCTGGCGAAAACAGCTGTAATCATATAAATGAAAGCAAAATTATTGTTAATAATGTGGTAAGGAATAAAGACAGGTTAGTTCATGAAAAAGTACTGTAATAGGAAAGTATGTAAAAGACTGCGTGATGAAAAAAAGAGCCTGTTAACCTGTTAAAAAAAGCATGAGTTCTGGTTTTGTATGCCACCCGGCGATTTCATCAGAACCCAGGAGAGACTTCTTCGTACTAAGCCACCGTAGGTCTTTACGTAGCAGCTCTCCATCAGCAAACAGCAAATAAAAAATAATTATGACAGAAAGACCTTACCATGGCAGGACCTTTTCGACAAAGTCCTTGTGATTCTTGACAATGAAAGAGCGGCCATGAGGTTGCCAACTAACGATATGGGAGAAACCATCGTCATCGGATCCCGAAAGTAGCTGGTGAAGCTTGACCGGAAAGGTCTGATCGGTTCCTTTGACACCTTCAGCATCCGCCTTATTCAAAAGAGCATTCAGTTCCTCGTTGTTATCTGTGAGGTGAGCATGATCACGGTACAAACAGATAGATGCCATGTTATCGCCTTTGACCGCAGTGCTACCTTTGGTTAGTAAGGAGGACACCGTGAGCGCCTCCTTCCCCCGGGGACTGGCAAATAACATTGCCATTCTTCCAAAAATACTGATACGATTTTGAAGCCGGTTTTTAAGGCAGGCGGCTGAGTTCTTTTTCTGGACTTCTACCAGGTACCAGGATACGGTACCATACCTGGTAAAAAGGGAGGTTTATTTAAGGATTTTTGATCGGAAGCCGATCGTGGGCTTCTCATAATTGTAATTACAGCAGGCCATTCTATCCTTATTAGTACAGTATTTATGTACAGTAGCATCGAATCTTTAAGGTTCATTGACAAAGCCAAACGGTAGCCTAGTGAATTAAAAAGTTTGTTTTCCTGGAACCCCCCGTTAAAGTTGGAGATAATCACGTGCTCTCTTGGGAATAACTAACTGTTGGAACGGTTGTGAGCCACCTCTTAGAGTGTTGGGTAATTCGAGCCTGGGTGAAAGGAACAAGCTTTTGGTTTTGACGTGTAATTATGGGCTCCTCGTCAAGAGAATGACATCGAAGAGGAAAGTTGATTTTGCAGCATTTTAATTGTATTTCTCCTCCCCGCAGCTACAGGAGTATGCAAGGGGTCAGCTCTGGCACTACAACTTCCGAGCGTATTTCTTTCGTGCCGTTATGAGAGCATAGTGGCGCTTCTTTCTTCCGTGGGAGGTCCATAGATAGCGGAGAAATCAACCTTTAACAGTCGTAGTGCACCGATCTGGCAACGTGACAAGCAAAGAAGAAAAAGTTGTTGGAGTACTCGATATACTACTACCTAGTAGATTCGCTGAATTTAACCTCACGTACATCACGTGCATTGTGCTGACATAGTGCACCATGTTCATACACGCCTACACATATCATTATTTGTATCTAAAGAAGCATGTGCACATCAGCATGATACAACAAATACCCGGGTCCGTTGCAGGTTGCAGAGCGCTTCCGCCACGCCGTTCTTGCAATATGCATGAAACCGGTGGTTGCCTCGAAAGACCCAGGCGGAGGAATTTTAAAATATAAAAAAATTTAAGTATACATAATGAATACTCTCATTGGCTGCAGAACAAACGCCAATATTCTGAAAGCACGTCAACATACGTCGTAAGCATATTTCCATTTTACTTGAAGGAAACAATCCGCGCTTTCTTTCATCAAGAATACAGAGCAAAAGGATGAGCACAACATTGACATTGGTCAATTGCTCAGCTCAACTACGGCAAACAAGCAAAATTTTGCCTAGAAGTTTTTTTGTGGAATTTGCATCCTCAAACAACTCAGCAGTCTGTATTTTTCATGCCCCCTGAAGGTTGAATTTGGCTACACCCTGCTCTACTGATTTCACATATTCTTGTTCGCCGTGGAGGAGAAAAAGTAAGTGTCGGACCTGGCTTGGACGTGTTCCTCCGGACAGGGGACACCGAAGCGGAATCCTCGAATGAAAATATTCCCGGTCCAAAAGGCGCTGCTGCTGGGACAACGGGAACACAACGTGCATCATCTATCGAGGGGGGAGGACTCGAATTTCCATAGATGCTCATAGCGTTAATGCCAACGCTCGTCATGGTTACCGGGCCAATCGGTGAAAATCTGACACTGGCATCATCATTATTATAGGAATGGAGCGACGGTAACAGCATTTGCTCGAAAACATCATGGTGCTGTAGTTGCTGCATTGGTGCAGCCCAAAAAGGATCAAAACCAAAGAAGGATTGGTCGTCCCACAAGGTGGCGGTTGGTTTTTCGGTTGTGAACGGAATAAATAAATCTTGATGCTCAATCGGTGTGGACGCACTTGTGTTAGGTTGGCCTGATAATGTCATGAATTGCGGCCTAACAGCGAATCTTGGCACGATACCTGGTCTACTAACAGCCAATGAAGACAACTCGGTGGTCGTTGACGTCTCGGGCATCCAGGGATATGCGTAGAGACAGGGTTCCGCTTCGGGATTGGATGACTTGCGACCCCCACTTCCTTTCACTTTGCTGCGGGTAATTTTGTGTGTTAGATGAGGACGACCGCGAAGAAAATACTCATGGTAGTAAGCCCCCCTATCTTGTCCTGCTGACAACCGCTGAAATCCATACAGATTTAGCTGGCGTTGGAACGAAGGATATTGGGATTGTCGAAACCATTGTGGGAGCATAGTTGAAAATTCCTTGATGTTGCGTACTATGAAGCATCTGCGAGGCCCAGAAACATTCGAGGAAAGAAACAAGAGTAAAAAGGAACAGAAGTGAGCCACGGAGGGCAAAAACATCAAGAGTCGACAAATACCCCCAGCGTGTGTGCTGCCATCCTACCTGCCGTGTGGTTGCCAACTAACGATATGGGACTGGAATCCGGCCTGTTGGACTTCGGAGAGCAGAAAGTGAAGTTTCATTGGAAAACTATCAGAGTTATTTATGCAGTTGCTACCTGAGGGAACAGAAAGATTCCGCTCGGTGGCTCGGTCCGCATAGTGGTGTTGGACCTTTCCGCTCATCGAGGATATAGATGCAGTTCAATTCACGGATAGAAATTCTTGTAAAATAAAATAGGTGTATTTATTATGGTGGAAAAGGTGTATTTATTGAGTGTGGAGTTGTTACTTCCGCGTATCGATGATGATTGAGTGTGTGTTCTTTCCAGTGAAGAAACAGTTTTTTTTTAAGATTACGATTTGCTTTACCACCAGGTACCAGGCACTACTAGGAGGTAGCACTTACCTCAAAAGAACGAGCGAAGACGTCACTCCTCCATTAAATACTTTAGATATATTGCTGGCCTAGACCATTGTTAGGCATGGTAGCCCCCTGGTACCAGGTACCAGTAAGGTTTGGTAACAGTGTAGTGGTAGTAGTCTCTACTCGCACCATGCCCTGGGGTAGCCTAGGCGACCTGCGTGCGACGTTTAAGTTCTTTTTCCCCTTCTTGTCCAATAGTGAAATATTTTGGAGTGGCATCGAAAAGTGCGCAGAGCGGAAATCCATTTGAGCCAGTCAAGAAAACAAAGACCCCATTCACTGTGCGCGAAAGCCAGCCTCATGAGCTAGCTAAACTGCAATGAACGCATAGCTCAGGCAAAGATGGCCGTTGATACATAGCTTGCACCGGAAAAAGAAACGGGCACCTTCTCCACTTTTTCCCAGTCACAATCTTACTGGCGTACCGTAGGTTACAGATCACGATCGATTTCGCCTTTCCTCTAAAAAACAGTGAGTTACAGTCGCCCTCTATTACTAGTAGTAATGCGAAATGCCTTCGGGTAACCTTGGCGCCCTGCGGGCGCCATAGTTGTGATCCCCGTAATTAGACATTCAATTTTTTTTTAGTAGTAATGCTAAATGAAATTGCGTAAATACTATAAAAATGTATGTTTTGCTTTTGTGATTCGATTTTACTTGGTAGATAAAAAGATAATGAATCCCCTCGAAGTGTCGAATCGAGCGTATCATGTAGTAATTCCTTTTCAAAAGAACAACCAACCACATGCGAAAAAAGGAGCGGAAGCCAAACAAAGACGGCTTGTCACGTGACATTCCATTCTATTAAGACCATCAGATCGGTCTTAGTTTGGGTCTTGGGTAATCAAACAAGTGTGTTCAGAAAACACCGGCTTCGGCCATGCTCAAGTCACCGGAGGCAACAACATCGTACTTGCAGTTCATTCGTGCCTTTTCATTGGTAATATGAGCACAAGCCTGTTCGACTTGTTCCTCAGACAGATCCGAAGCGGCCAATCGTCGCGTCAAGGATGCAGCCGTGGCGCCGTACTTAGTCGCAGGCATAATACAGCGTTGAGGGAATTGTGGTTCCCGTTCCATCGTATCAAACAAACTAACATCGGTATCCCGAACCTGCCACTCGTTGCCAAAAAGCTCGGCCGTATCTTCGTCGTCAATCTCACCCAAAATAGTGCCGTCTCGTGCAATGGGCTTACCGGTTTCAAACTGTCCCATGAGACCCTTACTGTTCTGGTAATACTCGGCCGTGGCATTGTCAATAGCGATGCTAAGCCAATCTTTGAAAGTCTTGATTTGAACAATTTGTCCATTGGGACCGACGTGAATGTCGTACACGTGTTTGTTCTTGTTGGACGCATGAAGGACCAAAGGAAATCCGGCAAATTCAAAGGGCATTTCATCATCGTTGGTACCGAGCACACCGTTGATCATGTAATTGCCATGACCACCAACTTCGAGAATGTCGTTTCCGATCATAATAGCTGCGGCTTCAATAAAGCTGTAGTCGAAACGAACAGTCGTACGGATGTGAATTTCCATGCCCAAATGATCACGGAATGTGGGATTCTGCAACAAAACCAAATCACACTGTCCGTGGAAATCGAAAAACTCTCCCTTCCAGTTCTGTAGGAGTATTGAAGTAGGTAGCGTGCTGGGTCAGTTACAGGTTACAGAACAACACCTACAACCTACAATGCTCCGCAACGACAATGCTAAGACACGCCATGACGTACCTTGAAATGAGGATCACCACCGGAACCACCATCGTTTTTAGGACAACTAAGACTAGCTACCATATTGTTATCCAAAGAGCAATGTCCTTCCTCTCCTTCCGTTGCCGACAACAGTCGGTGATGAAGACGCCGCTTCCCATTGGCTCTGCCGCCACCAGAATTTCCTTTCAAGCAGGCAGTAGATGTACATGGGACTGGGACGACGACGACTTCTTCTTCGTCGCCGTCTGGGTCGTTTCCTCCGCCATTATTTTCTCCACGGTTACTATTGTCGTCTGCGGGTGTGTTTCCCGAATTGCCTGGTGTGGTGTAATCCGAAAAGTCTGATTCGGGATCTTCTGGTAGAGTTACCGGATCACCACCATTATTGACATCACCAATGGTAAGATCCGAACCGGTATCTTCACCTGCCGCCTGTGCAGCAGCTTCAAATCGATCGTATTCGCTTTGTGTTTCTTTCAACCAGTTGTCAGCATCCTCGCAGCCAGCCTCCTTGGCGGCTTGAATGTTGGAACGGAAGATGGTAATTTGCTCCAATGTCAAATCATTGCCTTCCTCACAGGGTTTATATTCAGCCCAAACAACGGTAAGTTGTTGAGACAACAACAGACAAGCTGTAAAAAGAGCCGTAGATAATTTCATAATTGTTGTTATTACTGTAAGAGTAGTATTTCAAGAAAATTGGTTCTGTTTTGGTTTGGACTTGAACGGAATGAAGGGATGGTTGCTGCTTGCTGCTTGCTGCTTGCTGCTTCAGAGTTAAGCAGTCTTACTTTCTTCTAGAGTTTTTGCCAACCTGTACTTGTGACGAGAAGACCGCTTGTAAAAGTCACTCTCACTAATGATACTGAGTACCTTGACTATGCAGTTTTGTACTAAATCTATCCCAAGCGTCTCAAAATGGCATATTAAGGTTGAGGACTGTTTTCAAAGACTTAAAGCGAAATGAGATCATCACGAGCGATCAGAAAACCAATGAGATCCCGTGAATAAAAAAGTGAAATGGCACAATCACTTCGATAAAGCACCTTTGATGGAAACCACCATGGTGCTGTACTCTCATCTCTCATCATACATCTCCTCAGCGCCTGGGCGGTTTTCTCTTCACCTTGATTACGCTAATATACAGCTAGTGACTAACAGGTAGTGGTACGGAGAACTCGTTGCGTACTAGGAGTACTTATAGTGATTTCTAGCATTTAGCAGTGTACGGTTGGTTCAATATATTATTTCATTCTTTTATCTTTTATTAATCTATTACTCTTGTCTAGTTAAGCGGCTCTGGTTGTGGAGGACGTAGGAGAATGATGTCCTCCTCTTGTAGTTGACCACTCGTCAACATTATCATCAATATTATGTCCTCCTCTTGTAGTTGACCACTCGTCAACATTATCATCAATATTAGATTCGGGACCACAAGCAAAGGAACGAACAACATTGTTGTCTAGACTGCAGTCGCTTTCAGTCGCGGTAGTAGCACTGTCATCACCAATACATACGACTACAAGCTTCTTGTCCAATGACATGGAGTCCACGTAAATTTTTCGGCGATTCGAAACCTTGTTCTTGGTGATAGTAGTAGATGCAGGATCACAGCAAGTAGGGACACCAACCAGTGATTTTGTTGGAGAGACGATAGAACAATCGTTGTCATTCACAGTTGTCGCAGTTGTGGTATCAGCGATAGTCTCCTTGGATACTGATTCTGACAAACTGCTGCTGCTTTTTTGCTTGGAAATCCGTCTGGAGGAGGTTCGGACCGGGAGCCTTCTAACTCCTCCAGAATTAGTTCTTTCTAGTCGCGACAGAGATGAGTGGTTCGAATCAGAACCCTTGGGTACGATGTGATCACCATTCAACATGGCCAATCTTTCTGCCGCACTGCTTCTGCATTGATGTTGACCACTGCTGTCCTTAAAAGCGTTGAGTGACTTGCTTTTTCCAGGAAGACATCGCTTGGACATGCTGGACGTTCTAGACGGTACTCGAGGTAACGCAAGTTTACGTTGTGGCTGCTGTATGCCTTTTGACGTCAATACATCCCCGGTAACCTTGCTGGGTGATTGTTCACGGCAAATTCGCATGTGCATGCGTACATCGTTGCTTGAACTGACGGTACGAATGACGCGTTGTTTGACCGTGGGAGATCGATCTTTATTCCACGTCTGGTTGGACAACACACCTTTTCTGGTTACAGATCGAGACAGTCCACCAGCAACGCGTGCAGTACCTAACCTCGGACTGTTGGAACGAGAAAGCGTACGAGAAATCGCGGGAGCGGTAACACATCGCTGTAGATCGGGGCGTCTACTAATGGAAACTGCCTTTCCTGTTTTCAATACCTTGATGCACGCTTGGAGAAGTTTCTTGTCGTCGTTCATTGCTTCTCCTGTAACGCTGCGTCCGAAGGTAGCATGAACGATCACCTCTTCTGTCAACGACCGCTTTTCGTTATCGCAAGACTCTAAAAGATGCGAGAGACGTTTAGGGATATCTTGATATGCAACTGCAAAGAGTGCCCCTGAAAAAGTCACTCCTTTGAGGTTAGAATCTTCTAGTAGTGACTTCAAAATCGTGCGCATGTCTCTGGCCAATGTCGTGGAGCTAAACTGAACATTAGCTTGAACGGACAACAAGTCTGGCTTGTCTTGTAAGAGTTTTTGCAACGCTGCATTACTTTGGTTGCTGGACAGCCCATAGTCTTGCAAAAGGTCTTCTTTCAGTGCCTGAAACCATTCAAAGTCTGTGAATGGAATCCCGTCAACGAATTTCAGGGACTCCCAGGGCCGATCATCGCTTGTCAACAACAATTTTATGTTTGGCAGCATAGACTGGTGGTGACAGCTTGTGACAAGATCTTCGAGTTCCAGCTTGGTAATATTGGGATTCTTTTTAACTCCGTCAATATGACTCAATATAGATTCTGTGGAGACAATGTCGGAGCCAAAGATGTTCTGAAAATCGTTTGCTTTTTGTGCGCCACTCGTCCTCTTCTTATTGAACGACAGTCCCCTGCCAACTAATCCTCGCATCAGGATTGCTCCGGTCTTTTCCCTGTCGCGCAAGAGAAATGGTATCAGTTTTCGATGAACAAAACGCGCGACCATGCATTCAAAAATCGATTCGACTAGTGTAACCTTACATGGACTTGTGCCGCGTAGGCGGTCGTCTTAGAGGTGATCGTTCTCTCATCATGGTTTGATCTTTAGCCTTGAAGTGTGTGGTATTGATGCTTTGGCTGGGTATGATATATTTTGTTTTTTTGTTTTAGGTAGATGCGTCTTTGTGTGAAGAACAAGTTTCATTATTTTTGTTTGCTGATTTCGTTTTTCCTTGACCACCGTCGACAACAGGGCACGACCATGCGATGTGCATACAGAGTTCAAAAAATTGGATTTGTTAATGATAACGAATCCTGAGATCGTGAAAAATCTCACTGGAGAAAAGTTGGATAGAATCGATCCTACTGGTGAACACACTGGATGTCGAAACTGCTACCAGTACTCTAGTATCGGCTATTCTAAAGTCTACGTCTACTACCGTAACTACCGTAGTACTCGGGTACATGGTATTCTTAAGAACAATGATGGCAGCTACAGCCGTAGCGCCAACTCATAAACGGATAACTGGTACCAGGTAATAATAATATTACATGTACCAGTACCGCCCATGCTAATTATTTATCCATTTAATTAACACACCTGGAAGAAAAAGTGGATGGTTTTGACCAGGTTGGATTTGATGATTCCTTCTTTAACATGTCATTTTGGTTTTCCCTTTGATAAATCTATCGACGTCCGGACAATTCCAAAAAATGACATTAAAGTAGATGCTGAAGCGGCTGCTAAATTCTCGGCAGAAGCAAATTTCAATACAGAAACTTCGTCTAGAGATGGCCACCATCATAATTTGTCTGATAACGAAAAAGAAGAAGAATGCAATAACAAGGCTTTGGCCTCTGGCAGCGTTGCAGCAGCCCCCTGCAGTTACAACCCGAATATTATTTGGGTTTGCCTCATCTGCAAAGAAAAACACGACGAAGAAGAATTACAATTTTGTGGAATGTGTGGAACGGCCCGTCCAGCAAAGGCAACAAGACCCAATTTGTCGGAGGTATCACCCAGCAACAACCCGCGAAAGGCGAGGAATCATCGTTCGCCAGTACCGGAGAAACAGTCTCGAACTCGTCCTGTTTCTACGGGAAGCTTGCGACGAGTTCGTTCCAAAGATAGTTCTTCAAGGACACCTAGCTCTAAACGAAAGGGCAGAATTCCAAATCCCACTAGTGCAAGCTGGGATAAACCGGGAAATGACGACATGTTGGTTGCAAGATGTATTGACGGTACCGAAGAAAGTAGAAAAAGTATGAATCTTGCTGCTCTGGATGCCCTCAATAAACAATTCGACACTTTCCACAAGGCGGAGCATCCGCAAACGCCTTCCCAACCACCAAAAAAGAAATCGATTCGGCGCTGTCAATCAGACGTTGGCAGCAAAAAATCGTTGGACACTTCGACGCCACGATCGAGAAAAAAGAAGGGTTCTGTACCGCGAGCTAATACAATTCATGTGCCCAACACACCGCGCAAGATGGATCACGTTTCGATGCCATCCCCTAAGAGTCGACCCAGTATACGCCAGGCAATCCCTAGGCGTGCGAAATCAAGCACAACGGAATATCTGGAGCAACTGAAGCAGAGCAACCTTGTAGGAGATCTAGACGAATCGTTACAATCCCAATCAGATCATGGGCCTCCTAGACCCCGACTAACAGATGGCCGACCTAGTCTTGCTACAGCTGTCTCTGCTGGTCGACCTAATCTTGCTACCGCTTCTTCTGGTGCACGGCCTTCCATTATGAAAGCTGCGTCGTCTCGGTTATTGAGTGGTCTGAACAGTGTGGCGAAATCAACCGGTCTCGAGAGCATTGCGAAAAAGTCTGCAGAGATCTTTTCAAACGATAAAGGGAATGCGGTTCGGTTGAGTGACTCAGATAGCGAGCAAAATGAATCTGGAAGTATAACTGGAGCCAATTTTAAGGAGCAACCGGCATTGCTAAGAGATTTCATGTCTGATGTTCGCGAGACCAAATCTCTAGCCCGCCGTCCGCGAGGATCCTCTTGTGAACCGCAAGGACGTGCATCTGATGAGACTAAGCCTCCAGTACGCCGACCGCGTGGATCATCTTGTGAACCTCAGGAACGCTGCCGGAAAACATCTTCGAGCAATATTGCAAAGACAGTTGGACGCCACCGAGCGTCATTGGACAAAAATGCGCCGAAAGCACCAAAATCGAAGGATGTTGTTGTGGACTACTACAATGATATTGATATTGACGAAGGAGAGGATGGTGACGGAATCCTTGACCCGACTCTCACTCCAACACGCAAACGGATGCCTCGTCGACCCACATCACACAGAGAACCCCGAGTGCTGGCAAAATCAGAGCTGACAACTCCCGGTAAATATATGACGCCTCGACAGCGGCTGCGCAGAGCATCTGTAAGTGTTTCGGCACCGCAAGCTATACCGCAGTGCATGCCCGATTTAGATTGTGGAGGTGAAGAGAACAAGAAGGAAACTACGCCGGCACCCGCACCTGCAGTTGCGCCCGCACGGATACGGCGCGCCTCTCTTGGCCACGTACAAACAGCAGTCCCCGAACCTCTTCCAGGAACAGTCGCCGCAAGAGAAGAAGACAATACCGTTTTAAACTCCAGCGCTCATAACCCACGCACTTCAGCTGGACGGGCGCGGGCTCGGGGAAGACGCGGTTCAATGCAAACGAATAATCCTCAACTGAAAATAGCGCTGGCCCACATGCCAGAGGACCCCATTCATGCTGTACGTGGAGATCTCAAGCAACAATGGAGGGAACAAGAGAACATGGAGACATTGCGAAAGAAGGCAGCGAAGATGAGCAAGATGAATAAGCGATTGCAGGGCGCCTCCATTATGAGAGAAGGACTAGCAGAACCGACCAACGAACCATTCATTCACCCTGATTTTTCGAACGAACCTGGCGCCGAGTTGGAACTCGCTTCGGATCAGGAAGATTTGTCGGACATGTCATCTGATGGTTTGCAGTGGTCAGCAAAAAGAATCTAGCATCGCAAAATCCTCATTTCATAAAATAAGGGTGCTTAAAAAAAGTAAACTAAAATATCAGGTTATAGCTGCCCATACTTGATTTAGGGTTAGGGTTCCTCTTAGAGGCTAAAGAAGAAAGTAAATGTGTTATGAATCATTCTACGTGTGGCTTGTAATCTCGGAAATGTCACCAATGCTCTTCTCTAGATAAATTGAGCAACCATCTGTTGATTCGGAAACATCAGCTGAAGTGTTTTGCTCCAAATTTGGCGCAGGTTTCTCGACAGCAGGGGGAGGAGCTCGAGCAGCCACGCTCTTTCTAAGGCCCTGAAAGCGTTGCTTCAATTTATCAGCTTTCACCTGTGCATCTACCAGCTGATCGTGTCTTACCCATTTCTCCTTTATATCCTTGCGAACATGCGCTGTCGGATCATTCGGCATTTGGGAAATTGCTTTCGAGAGCAATTCATTGCCGAGATTAAGACCCGACTGTTGTCGCACTAAGCCAACTTGGCTACGGCGTTTGTTCCAGTCCCGAGGCTTGCCGTGGTGGCTAGAACTCGTCAATTCATCGTTTTTCTTATTTCCGTCTTTCGGCTTGTCTTGGGGTTCTTGCGACCTCGTCCTTCTCTTTCGTCGGCTTGAGGAGTTACTGTTTCGTTCCACCGAACGCCGATTGCTACGACTTTCTTCTCTCTGCGCAGAATTCGCCCTTTTATCCCGAGAGAATTCCCTAGCTCTGTCGTGTCGACGGCGTGGCTTGCCTTGCGCCGTGCCTCCAAATTCATCATCCTCCGTTTCCTCATCAATATCATCATTACTATTATCGACAACAGCTGTATCATCATCGATATCTCTGGCGGTATCATCAATGTCGACATCTAATAAATCTTCAGAAGTTTCCTTGTCTTTACTAGGCGATGTTCCATTCAACCATTTCTTCCATCCCTTCTTGCTGCTCAAAGAGGCGGCGCCGCCGGGGCTTCGACTCATTAGAAATGCGTTATTGGCGCGATTTTCCAAGGATCGTTTGACGGGCGTCGAAGGCACGAATTCGTCACTGCTCGTTTCCTCGTTATTATCGTCGCTGTTGGCATCGATCAACAGCATTCCCTTTTGTTTGTTGTTTCCTGCTCCTCCCATCATTAGTCCGATTGGAACGGCACCTTTGGCAATTTTGAGTGCCGACATTGCCTTTTTAGGGGATTTGTGAAGGGCGCTCACAGCAGCACCTAGTATACCGCGCTTGGCAGCACTGACCGCTGGAGGCAGATCTGTAGCTGTGTCCGACGTGCGTTGGAGTTGTTGATGCAGCGCGAGATGGTCTGTGGAAGTCGACTTTGCCCTTCTGGGAATGGCGTGCCGTACAGACGATGGCTTAGTAAAGTGAACAGCAGCGGTAGCAGCAGCATCAGCAGCAGCAGCGTCTCTACCGGGACTAGCCGGCCCCATGCCCAAAGACGGGATAGATGGATGATTAGTGCCAGGTTCGTCCAGTTCCGATTTGCACCGTCGTAATTTGCTATTTTTTTTCTTATTAACTTTGGGTGTCTTTGGTGCAGATTTGGTAGGCACGGAACCTGCAAATGCCACTGCTGGGGAATTTTCGAATGTGGAGAGCTGACTGTTGAGCATGTCGATATCGTATAATTCATCTCCATCCAACGATTTGATAAAAAGGGCGGCACTTTCCTCTTGCTTGCTGTTCCTATTTTTGCTGGTTTCGCACGACGATACTCCGTGAATAGTTTTGGACAAACCCTTATCATCGTTACTTCCTGTACTGTACGTTTGTGATCGAGTTGGCACATTCTTTTGTGAGCGATTACGTCCTCTTTCTCTAGTCCGAGAAAGCAAATCTGAGGACGATTTGGAACGCCGTTTTAGGCGTCGCGGTTTCTTTGGTGCAGAATCTTTGGGCGATGCGTCACAATCATCATTCCGGTGCAAATGTGATACGGATTGCGTAGTGGCAGTCGACAAGCTTGATTCCTTTGGTGCTGGTTTTGTATTGATGGTTCCATTCGCCACCGCCATCGTCGTCGTCATCGCCATCGTCGTCGAATTCCTTTCCCTTCCACAAATTCCACAGAATTGCATCGTACGAGCCATTTCGTGTTCATGAACAAATTCACAGAATGGACAAGTCCACACCTGATCGTTGGCTTCGGCTTGTTGTGACAAAGCAGGAGACTTAATTTCTGATTCTGTTCGTTCCTCTACTAGGATTTCATTCTTACAATGGGACGCATATTTTGGATTGTCATTTTCAAAGTCCGCCAGACGATGGAGAATGAGTTCGTCTTGTTCCTCAACTTGTTCCTTCGTTGCTTTCGATGTGGTAGTGCTGGTGATTGGATCTATGAATGCAGCTGTGACTGGTACTGCTCCAGGCGTTGGTCGTACTGCTCCAGGTGTTGGTGTTGGTATGATAGATGAAGCAACCACTCCTGGTCCAGTCGTTGTAGCAGTAGCTGATAATAAGGAATCCAACTGTCCTTGCAATTGATGCCGTTCCTTTTGTTCCGTTTTTAATTCCTCTGCAAGCCGTGCTACCAAGTCCTGTAACTTTCGAATCATTTGGGTTTGCAATTGCTTGTCGTGTAACATTTCTTGTTGAATGGTACCAAATTGCTCCTGTTTTTCTTTCAATTCTTGCAATTGTTGTTGTATTACTCCTTGTTGCTGTTGTTGTTGTTGCATTATTACTTGCTGCTGTTGCTGTTGTTGAGCTTGTATCAAGAGCAACTGGTGATCCGAATGACCTTCATGGATAGCAATGTCAAGTACAGAATCATGTTGATGTTTTGCTTGTTGTTGTTGTTGTTGTTGTTGTTGTTGTTGTTGTTGATTCAAAAAGGAAATGGAATTGTATTGTGCATTATTATCCTTGGAACCATTAATAGAATTTTTTGTGAATCCATTTTCTTTCACGTCTTGATCATTTTTACCCTCGTCGTCGTCATCATCGGCGTCGTCGTCCTCCTCCTCCTGCCCCGTGTCGTTTTGTTTCTTCTGCACCGGCACTGGCTGATCCGTCTCGTCGTTGTCATCACCATCACCATCACTATCACCATCACTATCATCATGATCATAATTATTTTCTTGTCGAGATCCAACAGGATCAATACCTCCCAATTGATACGGTAGTAAGAGTTGCGGTGTTGGTGATTGTTGTTGCAAATTATAATTTTTGGATACACAATTTTGTACTACTACTGGTGATGGTGATGGTGATGGTGATGCTAGTGACGTAGTGGTTTTAGACGTTGTTCTCTCACTGCTGCTATTTTGAGAATTTTTACGTGATGTTGATGTTGATGATGTTACTGCTTTTCCTTTGTGGTGTTGGTGGTTGCTCTTTCGGCTACTACTACGACTACTACTTTCAATGCTACTTTCTCTGTCCCTTCTTTGACGGCTGTCGTCTGTGTGTTGTCCATGCTGTGTAGGAGAATGATTATCACAATTATTCGTTTCATGAGATGGAGTTTTTTCGTTCTGTGAAATCCTCCTTCGTGTTGATGGAGAAGGAGATGATGGCGACGATGATGATGGTGACGGCGACGATGTTGTACAATGGGAAGCTGATGGAAAAGTAGATGATTTGGTGGTGGTAGTGGCAGTTGTTTTGCTGTCTTTCATTGGCGTACAAGGAATAATAGCTACAACTGCTTCCTCCATACCACTTGGATCTTTTTGGTTCCTCTGTGGTGAAGATGTGGCTGTCATTTTTTTCTCCCGTATAGCTTCCTAATAAATTAAAAAATAAATTCACTTGCAAAGCTTTGGAAAGAGATATTATTATTAAGGACCAAACAAGAACAAGTTGTTGATTGGTTTTATTATTCAAAAAATTAATAAAAAGATGATTATTTTTCCCTTGAACAATGTTTTTGGCCAGTGCATGAAGTACTACTAGAACGGTAGTACAACTTGGGGGTACTAGTATGTCTTTTCATGGAGTCATTTTATTCAAACTGGCATATGTCATTTAATGTCGACTTATGTTTTTACATCATGTTTACAAAAGAGTCATTTGTTCTGGTAGAAACCCTGCACATCAGTCACCGGGACAAGCAATAAAAGTACCAGGTACAACGTACAAATAACATCAGTTTATACTATAATTAGCTAGCTACTAGTCTACTAAATA
>Ga0100380_10002616_pt1 | contig 19365 bp, 14 predicted proteins | sample CryGeymeta201504_FD_80417 | JGI IMG/M metagenome (GOLD analysis project Ga0100380, IMG submission 80417) | Groundwater microbial communities from Crystal Geyser aquifers in Utah, USA - Crystal Geyser metaG 2015-04 | ecosystem: Environmental > Aquatic > Deep subsurface > Groundwater | place... | reverse complement strand
ATTTTTGACTTGAAAGTAAAAGAAGACTTCAATTTCAAATCAACACGTGATATCCAAATGCGCGTTCAAGTGCAAAAAGGAAATTATGCTGGAGAAGTTTACCGTATTAACGTGTATGATGATTTTCCAACCATTGCGAACATGTTAACTTCTGGAATCACTAAAGTAGGTGATGATTTAGAATTGGCCTTCCGCATACCTTCTGCTTTGGAGTATGTGTACATTGAAAAAGTAGCCTCTACAGGAGCAAGAGAATTACAACGTATTTCCGCAGCTAACTACATTGCAGCGAATTTCAACAATTCTCCTACCTTGATGCTAAAAAATCAACCGAGTTCAGGTTTGAACTGTACTACAGGTTGTTCTACTACTTATAATAATTGGAATTCAGGCAATTTGAATTTGACTACTGCAGGGGTTTACTGTCTTACTGGAACCTTTAACGGAAGCATTAATATTGGCACAAATGTAACGGTACGTATTTGTGGAACAGCAAACATTACAGGAATTACTATGGGGAGTAGCTCTTCTAAACTCTATTTCCTTGAAAACTCAATTGTAGTTTCTAGCAATTTAAACATGAACAACAGTGCAGCTATCGTTTATAATTTTTCAGACAGCTTGAAATTCACTGGTTCAATCAGCCCAGGTGGCATTTTCGAGAATAATGGAAAAATGGCTGTACATGGAGACTTAAGCGTAAACAATAATGGTAGCAATTATTTCACTAATAATGGTGAAATCTATGTGCAATCCAATTTGAACAACAATAAGACCCTTACCAATAACAACAAGATTTATGTGAACGGTATGTTGCAACCAAACGGCGGGTCTACTACAACCAATAATTGTCAAATTATCTCTGTAGGTGATTATAATAACAACAGCACATTCCATAATTACGGTTATATCAAATGCTACGCTGAAACCAAAATTAATGGTGGATCTACCCTCTATAATTATGGCGGATCCTTATTAAGTACAGAAGATATCATTCTTAATGGAACCATCAATGGGCCTACAAGCAACGGTTTAGGAACAGTTAAAGTAGGTGACTTCACTCGTATAAATGGCGGTGGTACCTTGTCTGGAACCGTTGAACTTTGTGACAGTACTGGTGTGAATGTCAATAATGGAAACATCAATAGTCCAGCTACCCTTAGCTGCGGTAACTATATTGCTACCTCTGCTTGTAACCCGGAAGGCTTCGGAACAGCACAAGTAACCGATACCGATGGTGACGGAGTTGCTGATAATATCGATGACTACCCAAATGATGCAACACGTGCTTATAATAGCTACTACCCTAGCGCTTCTACCTATACTACTTTAGGCTTTGAAGACTTATGGCCATCACAAGGTGACTATGACTTCAACGACCTTGTACTCGGATACAGAACGAAGAAAGTATTAAATGCTTCGAATAAGGTGGTTGAAATGTACAATACTTACTTGGTACGTGCGATTGGAGCAACTTTCGATAATGGGTTTGGATTCCAATTGGATGATGTAACACCGAACGAAATTTCATCTATCACCGGTCAGCGTCTATCTAAAAACATGATAAGCTTGAATTCGAATAATACCGAAACAAATCAAAACAAAGCGGTAGTGATTGTTTATGATACACCAGAGCCGTTCATCAGCCGTGCTGGAGGATCATTCTTCAATACGGTGAAAACAAATGGAACTGGAACATTTGATACCGTGAATATTTATGTTGCATTTACTTCACCAATTGCCTCAAGCAAATTGACCCAGGGCAAATACAATCCATTCATCTTTGTTAATGGAAGCCGTGGTGTAGAAGTGCATTTACCAGACTTTGCTCCAACAGGCAACGTAAATACCCAACTCTTAGGAACTAAAAATGATAGCTCCAATCCAAATACTGGTCGCTACTACAAAACAAGTAATAACCTACCATTTGTGATTGAGGTGCCAAATACTTTTAGCTATCCAGCAGAAAAAGAAGCCATCAGCGATGCCTATACTTACTTCATCACATGGGCTGCAAGCAGTGGTGCAAGCTATACCAACTGGTATGAGAATATCTCCGGATATAGAAATACCAATAAGATTTATTAGGGAGAACCATACATCCGTATGATTGATAAGGCTGCTCATTGGGCAGCCTTTTCTTTTATTCAAGACTGGGAAGATGTAAATTGCCCCCCGATGACAGCCTATCAATTTAGCGAAAACTTTGCACGCGAGATGGATGCGCAAGATGCACTTGCCTCCTTCAGAAATGAGTTTCATATTCCAAATATTCATGGAAAAGAAAGTATCTACCTCACTGGGAATTCTTTGGGACTTCTTCCTAAAACTGCCCGATCTTATGTAGAACAAGAGTTTCTCGATTGGCAGAACTTTGGGGTGGAAGGTCATACCGAAGCAAAGAACCCTTGGCTTTACTACCATCATTTTCTCACGAAACAGGTAGCCACCATTGTTGGTGCCCGAGAGAAGGAAGTTGTTGTAATGAATAACCTCACGGCTAACCTGCACTTGATGTTGGTGAGCTTTTACCGGCCAAATGCACAACGGTATAAAATGATCATTGAAGGGGGAGCCTTCCCTTCCGACCAATATGCGGTCGACTCCCAAGCCAAGTTTCATGGCTTCGACCCAAAGGAAGCCATCATTGAACTCAAGCCACGTGATGGCGAACATATACTACGTACAGAAGATATTCTGGCCACGATTGAAACCCATAAAGACAGCTTAGCCCTTGTTATGCTTGGTGGCGTAAACTATTATACCGGCCAAGTATATGAAATGGAAAAAATTACCCAAGCAGCCCATGCAGCAGATGCCTTTTGTGGCTTCGACCTGGCCCATGGTGCTGGGAACTACCCTGTAAAACTTCATGATTGGGATGTCGACTTCGCCGTATGGTGTTCTTATAAGTACCTTAATAGTGGACCAGGTGGTACATCTGGAGTATTTGTCCATGAAAAGCATGGCAATAACCCAGACATTCCTCGCTTTGCAGGCTGGTGGGGGCACAATGAAAAAGAACGTTTCCTCATGAAACGCGAATTCATGCCAACAGAAGGCGCTCAAGGTTGGCAGCTGAGTAATGCTCAGATTTTTCCGATGGCCATCCATAAAGCAAGTCTGGATATTTTCGAACGTGCCGGATTCGATCAACTCAGAGCAAAAAGTATTCAATTGACCGGGTATTTAGAATTCGTTTTGAACTCTTTAACTGAAACAAGTCAGCTCGATTTTGAAGTCATCACTCCGAGCGATCCAAACCAACGTGGCTGTCAGCTTTCAGTGCTCGTGAAGTCTCAAGGGAAAGCGCTCTATGACTATTTGAAAGCTCGGAGCATTATTGTAGATTGGAGAGAACCTAATGTAATCCGTATGGCCCCTGTGCCTTTGTACAACCGTTATCTCGACATCTATGAACTCGGAAAATCCATCCAAGCATTCGGTAGCTGAACCTGTTCTTCAGCCCTACGACCCTACCTGTTTCTCCTTTCTTGAAGCCGAGTTAGATCGGCAGGAGATGCTATTTCAAACTGCTGCAACCACCGTTCCTTTCCCGATTGCTCAGGAGTCCTTCGAACGGTATATCCTACAAGTCCAATGTGCTCCTTATGTGCTCAAACTTGGGGAAGAGATTATCGCTTACGGCGACATCATCCATGAGCCAGATAAAGAACAGCGACTCTGCCGTTTGATTGTTGGAAGTAAGCATCGAGGACAAGGATATGGAAAGGCCCTGGTAAATGCGTTAATCAAGGCTGCTCAAGAAAAGGACCCAAGCTTGCCTATCTTCCTTTATGTGATAGAGTCTAATACAAGGGCTAAAAGATGCTATGAAGCTTGCGGATTTAAAGCAACTGATATCCAGTTCGACCTTCAAAATGGAAACACCTATCATCCTACCATTCAAATGAAATACCATGGCAATTGAAGTCAAAAATATCGAGAAGTCCTTTGAAGAAGTAACCGCCTATTGGTCACCGGCCTTATTAGCTAGCTTAAACGGACAAGATGTGCGAATAGCCAAGCTAAAAGGTGAATTCCCCTGGCACCAACATGATGAGGAAGACGAACTTTTCTTTGTCATCAGTGGACGCCTCAGCATTGATCTTGAAGGCGATACCTTGGAACTGCAAGAAGGTGAAATGGTGGTTATTCCAAAAGGAACCCAGCACCGACCACGTGCAGCTGAAGAAGTTAAGGTCTTACTCTTTGAGCCCTCAAGTACCTTAAACACAGGGAATATCACGAATGAATTTACAAAAACAGACTTAAAGGACCTACGCTAGTGCAAAGCGGTAAGGTTGCCGCGTTTCGTTCTGACCACATAGCCCCCACGGCAATAGTCGAATTCTCGGTAAGAGAGGTAATATCCGTAGACTTCTTGCTGTCCGCCATTGTCTTTGAACTCTCCGCTCCATTCTTCCGTTGGATCATCACTTCGGAACATGATTTCTCCCCAACGATTGAAGATAATCAGTTGGTAGCTATCGAAGCTACATTCTGGTCCGAATATATTTCTGAAATTACCATCGTATGGATAGGTATCATTCAACCCGTCGCTATTTGGGGTAAATGCATTTGGAAGCTCAACGATACAATACGAATCATGGTAGTACGCCAGCTCAAAAGTGTCAAACAAACTCTGACATTGGGTGCTTGCATTCACAATAAAAAAACCTTCAGTACGAATCGAGTCCAGCAAAGCATCGGAATCAATACTCCTCCAAGTAATCACTGCACTATCAATAGTGATTTTTGGCAAAAAGACCTCATCCTTACATAACACATAGCCAGAAGGAAGGTCGAGGCTCCAGAAGGGGTAGATATCTAGATAAACAGAATCATAATCAACACATTTCGCCGCTGTGGTAGCCTGTAAATAATACCAGCGGTTGGTATCCGGCTCAACCCAGGTGGAAGGCTCAAAAGGGGACCTGACGCCTACTTTAGGCATCCATTCAAAATTATAATCCCCTACCGCGGAAAGTAAAATACTATCTCCCCGACAAACACGCTCATCATACGAACGGATTATCTCCAAGTCAGGAAGTTCATTGACAATCACATTGAAGGAATCCTTTTGGGTGCAGTTGGCATACGTCTTTGTAAGGGTATAGGAATATGATTCTTCACAGGCCACTTCAGGATAAAGGACCTCATCATCTGACATATAAGTTGGGTCACTCCATTTAAAGGAAAGGATGCTCGTATCATTTAAGGGACCAATTATAATGCGATCACCTAAACAGATTGGCGTATCGATCACTGCTGTAAAGACCCCTGGAAAGAAAATCCGAATCGGTTTAACGATGCTGTCTTTGCAATGTTCATTTTCTACGAAGAGGTTGACATAGACAATTCCTGAATCGCTGTAAAACCATTGGGTTGTATCATGGATACTGATATCCCTCACCGAATTCACATCGCCGAAGTCCCAGTTTAGTTTTGTGATATTGGTTGAGGTAGAAAAGAACTTCACCTTTAAGCCATCACATGGCGGTAAATACTCGTGGACGAAATCTGCATCTATTGTGTTCTTCAGCACGTTTACATGACCTTCAATATAGCAAGAAACTGATCGCTTACGCACTTTATAGGTTGCATCTTCAAACACCGTTGCGATAGGGTTCGGCACATTTGGATTATCTAAATTCGTTGGAGGCGACCATGAATAGGATATTCCAGGTTCAGGTGCTGGGTTGCCAAGCTGTACCTCTTCACCGTAACAAACGACACTATCCTGTATGAGGGCTTCCACCGTATCCGCTAAGATATGAACGACTTGAAAAGAGCTGTTTTTACAGCCCGCATCACTCACTGCATCTAAGCGTACCACATATTTTCCTGGACCCGGAAATGTATACATTGCATTGTTTGCATTCGAGGTGTCAGCCTCTTCATTGTCTACCCCAAAATCCCACTTATAATGATCCACATTTCCCGAGGATGCATTTGTAAACGACACTTTTTTACTGCAATACCCATCAATCGGAGCAAAGACCGATTTTACATCGAATTTGCATTCATATACATTGAATTGAAAATCGCGGTAAACAGTGTTGATTCGCACACCATCGCGGTATTCATATACAGCGATACCTACTACAAACTTCCCAGTATCCTGAGGTTTCATGACAAATTCTCCTGTAACAGGATCAATCGACATATCAGGCGTGCTGCGAAGCTGGGTTTGGGTGCCATAACCGTTTTGCCATTGTACGGCTTGAGAAAAAATAAAATTTAAGGGCGTTGGTGCTGGGTCAGATTGGGAAGCTCCAGTTAAAGGAGCATACAATTCGTAGACCAAAGAATCGCCATCAGCATCTACCGCTGAATGATCGTAAGTCAATACCTCATCCTTACACAAAAAGTTCGGTGGTGCCCCAATAAAACGGGCACTGGAATTGGTTTTATTATCTGCACGCTGAGGAATAAACGTGCGGTAAGTTGAACCTGTAACATCTGGGTTACGAATATTTTTTATACCATTGTTACGGCAACAGCGCTGAAATTCAAGCCGATATCCTCCAGCAATATTGGGTAAAATAGCGGATGCAGTATAAACATATAAATCAACGCACTGATCTGTTGGAGGAATCACACAACTGTAGTTTGAACCACTAATTCGTGTTGGCCCTTGTCGGAAAATTTGTAAGGATTGAAGCAGAGTACCCGAAGAATTAAATACACCAATTCGAGAGTTTACATCCCCAGCAATTGCTCCGGGTTGTCCGAAGAAACAATCGATATACAACTTGAGAGTAATGGTATAATTATTATTCCCCACATGCTCGTACGTCATATCTCCCCCAACAATATGGGTGGCCTGAGCCCTCGGTGACCAAAAAAGGACCGAAAAACTGGCAATAAAAAAGATGACAAATCGCGGGGTACTGGCCATGGTTCGTTGATAAGAGCGGATTCCATCCAAAATAGTTGCTTCCGCTTATCGAATCAGTACAAATTTAACGATAAATGGGGTGAAAAGGTTGCCCCATTTTCTGGTGGAGTTCTACTTTGGCTGCTGCTTGCATTCGCTTATCTTTGCGGCCGTTTATGGAAAGAAAAGTTCGGGTTCGTTTTGCCCCCAGTCCCACAGGCCCTCTGCATGTTGGCGGAGTGAGAACAGCATTATACAATTATCTCTTCGCTAAAAAGCACGGTGGTGACTTCATTCTAAGAATAGAAGACACCGATCAAACGCGCCTTGTACCTGGAGCCGAATCCTATATTATTGAGTCACTCAAATGGGTGGGAATTACTGCCGATGAAGGACAAGGTTTTGGCGATGGTGAATATGGTCCGTACCGCCAAAGTGAGCGCAAGCCCATGTACCGCCAGTATGCCGACCAACTTCTTGAGTCAGGTCATGCTTATTATGCCTTCGATACAGCTGAAGACTTGGACGCCATGCGCGAACAACTAAAGGCCAATGGTATGTCGCCTCAGTATGATGCCGTTTCGCGAATGAGCATGAAAAACTCGCTAACCTTGAGCAGCGATGAAGTGCAAAAGCGCCTAGATGCTGGAGATCCTTATGTAATACGAATCAAGCTTCCACGGAAAGAAGAAGTACGTTTCCATGATATTATCCGCGGATGGGTAGTGGTACATACCAATGCCATGGACGATAAGGTATTGTTTAAATCAGACGGCATGCCAACCTATCATTTGGCAAATATTGTCGATGATTATTTAATGAAAATCAGCCATGTTATTCGTGGAGAAGAGTGGCTCCCCTCAGCTCCACTGCACGTGATGCTTTACCGCTACCTCGGCTGGGAAGATGTGATGCCAGAATTCGCCCATCTACCCTTGATTCTAAAGCCTGATGGGAATGGAAAATTGAGCAAACGAGATGGCGACAGACTAGGGTTTCCGGTTTTTCCGCTGAATTGGACTGACCCAAATACTGGAGAATTATCCAGTGGATATCGTGATGCAGGCTATTTCCCAGAGGCTGTCATCAATATCCTCGCTTTCCTTGGATGGCACCCATCGGATAATAGAGAGTTATTTGAATTAGATGAGCTGGTTAAGGAATTTAGCCTTGAACGGGTGAGCAAGTCAGGAGCGAAATTCGATGTGCAAAAAGCCTTTTGGTTCAACCAACAGTATTTACGCAATAAGAGTGATGCAGATTTAGCCACGGCACTCCTTCCTTTCTTGGAAAAGGAAAATGTGAAGGTCGACCAAAACTACCTGGTTCAAGTTTGCGGATTGATGAAAGAGAAGGTGAGCTTCATCCATGAAATCTATCAGGATGGACGCTATTTCTTTGAGCCCGCTTCGAATTGGGATGCAGCGCTCATTCAGAAAAAATTCAAGGATTTCACTCCAGGGGTATTAGCCGATTTGAAAGATGCAATTGAAAGCAGCACCGACTTCAGCAAAGAATCCATCGAACACCTCTTCCATACCATTGTTGAAGAAATGCATGGCCGCAAGCCGGGTGAGATGATGCTAGCCTTCCGACTTTCCGTTTCAGGTGTGGCCGGTGGACCTCCTATTTTCGATATGATTTCTGTATTGGGTCAGGAAGTTACTCTCCGCAATATGAATGCGTTCTTGTCCTTCTATCGAGGATTAAGCGCAAGCTAAGATGTACAGCTCCTGCGACGTATGTGTCATTGGTGGAGGTGCTGCTGGTTTTTTTGCAGCCATCCAAGCAGCGTCTTCAGGAAATTCGGCCCGTGTACAAATTATTGAACGCGGAAATAAGCTATTATCAAAGGTTCTAGTTTCTGGGGGCGGCCGATGCAATGTGACCCATGATTGCAAAGACCCTGTGCTCCTGAGTACCTACTACCCCCGTGGAGAAGCGTTTTTGAAGGAGAGCTTTCAATACTTCGCAGTTGAAGATACCATTCAGTGGTTTCGCGAACGGCGTGTAAAGCTTAAAACCGAATCGGATGGACGTATGTTCCCGATTACAGATGATTCGCAGACCATTGCCCAGTGTTTGATTGAAGAAGCCAAAGCGAGCGGTGTGAAAGTGGTAACAAGCTGCGCTGCCAAAAGCATTGATAAGACCGAGGATGGGTTTGTATTGGAAACAAATGCAGGTGCTATTTCTTGCAAGAGCCTAATTATTTGCACGGGTGGTGCTCCGAAAAATGCAAACCTTGCTTGGCTCCGCGACTTGGGTATTTCAACCACACCGGTAGTCCCTTCCCTATTCACCTTCAACCTTGCCCATGACCCTATTCGTGAGCTATCGGGTGTAAGTGTGCCGCAGGGTGCCATTCGTATTCGCGGTCAACACAGCTACCAAAAAGGACCACTTCTTATTACTCATTGGGGCTTAAGCGGACCAGCTGCACTTCGTCTGAGTGCCTGGGAAGCGCGGGCCTTGGCGGCAAAATCCTACCAATTAGATCTTGAAGTGGACTGGACCGGACTTGGCGATCTACAAAAGGTAGCCGAACAGCTCAGAGCCTATGCAGAGGCGCATCCGAAAAAGCAATTGATTAATAGTCGTCCGTTTCCTGATATTCCGGAAAGGCTGTGGCAGTTTTTGGTGCAGCGGGTTTTGGATCGTCCGTTTAGAAATTGGGCCGAATGTGGCAAAAACCTGTTTAAAGCCTTATGCAATCAACTGGGCGCCATGCCTGCAGAGGTCAAGGGAAAGACTACTTTCAAAGAAGAGTTTGTGACCTGCGGAGGAGTTGAACTGACTGAAATCGATTCGAGCACTTGCATGAGCACGAAGATAGAAGGCCTCTATTTTGCTGGAGAAGTCATGGATATTGACGGCATTACGGGAGGCTTCAATTTTCAAGCTGCCTGGACGACCGGTTACTTGGCCGGAAAATCAGCGGCAGCTCGTGTTTAACGTGCCGAGACCGTATTTACTACTTCCATTTTTCCTGTAGCGTCACGTTTCCATACTACCCCTAAAAGGTGTAAATCATCGCGTTTCCAATACCCAAGAAGCTCCGTTTCTGCTTCTCCTACAAAGATTTCTCCGGCGGTGTGCCTACCAACGCTGAGCGGAATTCCCCACGCACCATTTATCGTCGCTTGAATGGTATTATCATGGTAATATGGACGTTTGGTATTGCCTGCTTGATTGTACTCTAAGCTATCTTCCATCAAGTATAAGCCAAACGAATATTCTGCATCTGTATCTATTTGGTATTTCCCTCCATAATAGATTTTCACTTTATTTCCCTCCAACTTAAAATTCACAGCCGGAGCTATTTCTGCTGTTTCGGCCGCAAGCTCATCTATCCATGTTTTGGCCTTAGGCAGTATAACTGATAAATCCGTATTGATTTGAATGGTCCCAGCCGGAACTCGATTTTCAACCATCACAAATGGCGTATATCTAGGACTATAGCGTGCTACTAGAGAATCGGAAAAGCCCTTGACGATGAAGGGATCTGAATATTTAATATGGACTTGCAACCCTTCTGTAGTAGATGGATTCTCGTCAAGAATTCGATGGAATAGATCTGTCCCCCATGAACCGCAACCCGGACAATCAGTACTCATAAAATATAGCACTAAGGCTTTACGCTCTGTTTGGGGTATTAAGCAGGGTTTATCTGAATCGGTATCCCCACTGAGCACATAAAGTGAGCTCGCGTCCTGACAGGAGCTTGCTATGGTATTCGATTTAGTTTCAATCGTATTCTTGCTACATGATGAAACGATGAGCAAGGGAAGGAAAATGAGGATTAAAGACTTTTTCATTTGTTAGATAGATTCTATTTCTTCTTAAAACGCTGCAAACGTGCTTCGATAGGAATGGCCTCTTCATCGCCTTTGAGGAAACGAAGCATGCATTCGGCAAGGTAAGGCACCAGGAGAACTCCCCTTGAGCCCAAGCCATTGAATACATAAAGTCCCGATTCATTTAGCGCACCTATAAGCGGACGTCTGTCTCGAGTAGTCGGTCTTCCCCCAGCATCCTGACGCAATATTTCATAACTTTTTTTAGGCAATACCTTGTCGAGCATCTCTAATAATTGCTGCCTGCCCGCTTCGGTCGGTTTTAAGTCTTCGAAGCTCCACTCGTAAGTTGAGCCAATTCTGAATTCCTGATTGGCTTGAGGCAATATAAAAAGCTGCTTGTTTAATATCTTCTCCGTTTCTAAATCAGGAATTTTGAGGCGTAGCACCTGGCCTTTGGTATTGGTCAAGGGTAGATGACTCATCCATGGATTATCCATACCCGAAATACCCTCGCAAAAAACCACCTGTTTGTATCGGTTTTCCATCCAAAGCCAAGCGCCGTCTACTTGTTGTAGGCTCTTATGTTCGAAGTGCGTTCGAATAAGGTTCCCGCTATGCTGCCAATGTGCGGCACAGGCATCGAGGTAGGCATTTACTTCCACATAGCCGGCTACTTTGATATGCAATACTCCATTTGGCGCATCTACGCCGACTGCAGGTTCAAGGGTGTTATTTTCTATAACAAAAGGCTTAAGGCTTTCGAAACGCGCCTCCATTTGCTGGCGCTCTTCGGCATTCGACATGAGTTTGAGCAATTCGGTTTGGAAGAAAAACTGCTTTCCGAATACCGCTTCCTCGTGATTGAAAAAGGTCTTAGCCGCCTCAACTGTTTCCTCCGCCAACCAGGCTTTCAAGAAACGTTTTACAGCAATTGGGTTCCAAACCCCCGCGGCGATACGGGAGGCCGATGGGGTTGTCGTTCCATCTATAATATGAAAGGATGCCTGCTGTGCCTCAAGTTGCCGACCTAAAACGGTTCCAGCAATACCCTGACCAACGATTAAATAATCACGCATCTCCTAATATCAAAATTTGGTCATTTTCAACCACAGTCTGTTTGAATCCCATTTTGGCTACTCGCAGCATGGCTTTGGCAACGGTTTCTGCCTGTACCCCTTTGAATTTTTTAAGCTTCCCGAATAATAAAGGACTCACTACCTTATTGATCATCTTGCCGATATCCTCCCCTCGGCGAATTTCAGTGCGTTCCCCTAGCAATAAGGCCGGACGGAAGAAATACGTTTCACGGACTCCACGTTTTCTCACTTCCAATTCCATTTCGCCCTTCATTTTGGTATAGAAATTCATGCTATGCTCATTGGCACCCAAGGCCGATACAATAAAAATGCCCCGGCAGCTTCCTCGCGCGGCGAATTCGGCCAGCTTTACCGGAATGCCAAAATCAATGCCACGGTATTCTTCCAAGTTCGGCGTCTTGGCCCGTGTAGTTCCGATCGAACAAAAAATCTGTGCATTGGGAGTGAAGTATTGTTCCACACCTTCCCATTGGTTAAAATCGAAAGTTACTACCTTTACTTTTGGCGTGGTAGATTCCAAGGGTTTCCTCGAAAATAAGATTACTTCAGTATACTGGCCATCCTCCACCAACTGGCGAATAAGTTGCTTTCCAATGAGACCTGTACTTCCAAAAACGAGCGCTCTATCTGCTGACCAATTCATTGGTTATAATTTACACAAAAAAAGGCAATTCTTCACGCTGTATCTTTGTCTCCAATAAAATTATTTGCATGAATATTGAAACACGCAAATGTACGGATGGTTCAATGACATTATACCTCCCAGACATGGATGAAACCTATCATTCCGTGCATGGTGCCATCACCGAATCACAGTTTGTTTATATCCAAAATGGGCTAGAGCAAATCGCTTCACAAGAAATCTCCATACTTGAATTTGGATTTGGTACAGGATTAAACGCCTTACTTAGCTTCGCTTATGCCCAAAAAGTCAGGAAGCGTTTGAGGTATTATACCGTAGAAAAATTTCCCCTTGAGAAAGACCAACTCGATAGTTTAAATTATGGAAGTTTGCTTGAGATGAATGCCGAATGGGGGCGTTTACATGACTTGGCTTGGAACACATGGGAAGATTGGGAAGAAAAACATGCCCTTTACAAAATGCAGGGTGACTTTACCGCACTAGACCTTCCAAATCACTCGATTGACCTGCTCTACTATGATGCCTTTGCCCCATCCAAGCAGGAGGAAGTATGGTCAATCAACTACCTACAAAAAGCGGCAGCCACCCTTAAAAAAGGCGGTATTCTCGTAACCTATTGCGCAAAGGGACAATTCCGCCGAGATTTGCAATCCTTGGGCTTTGAGGTTAGTCGTTTGCCTGGACCTCCAGGTAAAAATGAAATGATTCGTGCTCAACTAATTTAGGCTATTCGTCAAAAAATCAGCTTAGAGCTGTTAATTTTTGTTTATTTAGTAAAATAATACCTATGCTATGAAAATATTAAAAATAATTCTCATCGTGCTTGCATCCATAGTGGTTTTGCTCACGATTACTGTGGCGTTCATGCCCTCTGAGCGAATGGTAGAGCGCTCCATTTTAGTTGCAACTCCTGCCAACAAGCCTTTTAAAATGGTAAATGAGTTGAAAAACTGGACCAAATGGTCGCCATGGTATTTGATGGATACCACTTCAGTGATGACCTATAGCGAAAACAGCGCAGGTCTTGACGCTTGGTATACTTGGGACAGCAAAAACAAAAACATTGGAACAGGGAAACTAACCATCATCAACAGTACCGCTCCTGATTCAGTGATAGTTAGCTTAGAATTTGGCGATTGGGATCCATCGACTGCTGGCTATTATTTTGAAACGGTTGGTGAAAACGAAACCAAAGTGACCCAACGTATGCCACTTATTGCCCAAGGATTTTGGGGTAAATTTCAAATCTTCATTATGGAAAACGTGATGGTGGGAATGTTCGATAAAGGACTTGCCCTTATCAAGTCGAATGCGGAGAGCATGCCAGATGAACCAGAAATTGCCGGCAAAATAGAAGGCCTGGCAGTGGAAGAAATGCCAGCGGGCATGTCCTTAACTTTTACCGATACAACCGATATGGCTACCCTTTCACAGTTCTTGGAGAGAGGCTATGGAGAAATCATGGTGCAAGCTGGCATGCAAAACTTAGAGATTGCAGGTCCGGTTTTCGCTACCTACCACCTTTGGGATGAAGAAAACAATATTGCCGTGGTAGAATGCGGTGTTCCAGTGAATAAAGAAGGTGTTTCTGTAGGAAATGTTATTTACAAAACCATGGAACCTCGTAAGGCCTTGGTCGCCGACTTCTTTGGACCCTATGACAACTCAATGAAAGCCCATTTGGCAATCATTGCACATGCGGAAGAAAACCAAATAGAACTTGGTGACTCCCCGACAGAAATTTATGTAAACGACCCATCGACCGTTAGCGACCCGATGCAAATTCATACACGTGTTAGTTACCCTATCAAGTAATCAAACGTTTGAGGAGAGAAAAAAAGGGGCGAACTATCGTCCCTTTTTTTGATTTAAGCGATTCTTCCGGGCTAGATTCTTAAAGGCTTCTAGGTAACCTTCCATACTGTCTACAAGCTTTTGTACGTCAGCATCCTCCGACTTCGGATATAAGTCTTTCATACGCGTAATCGTTTCTTCTAGGACTTCTTGAGCACGTGCATTGTCGCCAAGCGAATAAGCATCTGACATTACTTTTAAGGCTCTATTCAATTCGGCCATGGCGTAGAGCTTTTTCTGTTCTGCTTCAACCACAAGCTTTAAATTTCCACTTCCGTCTTGCCATTCTGGTGCAATACTTTGCTCCACAATTTTATCCGGTCCATCTATCTCCTCTTTATAGCTAATGCGCACCTTTATTGGTTGATTGACGATTTCCGGGTTACTTTTTTGAAGGGTGAATAAGGCGAGAGCTACTTGATTCGCGCCATTGTAAAGATTTGGAATCTCATATATCAAGGGGTTCTTTGAGCCGGGCAATGGTGTTTTTCCATACAACTGCTCACATTTTAACACGGGATTATAGCTTACTTCCAAGCGAACATCATAGGCAACGGGCTTCAACTCATTCAATACTTTCTTCAGAAAAACCTCCCTAAATGCCGCACTATCAGCCACATGATGTACCACCCCTCTACCCTTTTCTGCCAAAAGTTTGAGCAATGGATAGTTATAGTCCTCACCCACACCCACACTGGTACATGATATCTTATCATTAAAAGGTTTCTGGGCTGCTTCAAGCACCTCCGGCTGATTGCTATCGTACCCATCACTCAGAAGGATAACGCGGTTATTTTGCTTTTCAGAATAGCGACTCATCACGGCTTCATACCCCGCCTTCATTGCCTCAAGCATGTCGGTACCGCCGCCCGCTTCAATCTTTTCTATCGCCTGAATCAATTCCTGTTTTTTGCTTCCCAGTTTCTGGTGTGGGAATATTAGTTCCATCTTATCATCAAAGGCATAGACGGATACATAATCGCCCGGATTTAATTTATTTACCAAGGCAATTAACGACTTCTTGAGCATCTCTATTCGGTAATAGCCTGCCATGGAGCCGCTCTTGTCAAGAATAAAGGAATAATTACCAGGCATCTCAATGCCATCCCCCTTGGCCGTATAGCCTATTTCAAGAAGTGCTTCTTTCGTTTGGGGATTGAACGCATTTCCCCATTTTAAAAATAATCCGACTTTATTTGGCTTCAAAGGCTCCGGATATTGCTTGCTGAGGAAACTTTCAAACTCAATAAGAAAAAGCTCCTCTTTCCCCGGAATAAACAATTCTGGATGCTCCAATTTTGGATTCGGGAGATAGGTCATCTCCATCGCTCCATTCACGTAGCCAAACACTTTAGTGAGGTCAATCACATCCACATCGCGCTGGAAATTGAAGTGGATCATGTATTTCTTGCCAATTGGAAGCAAGAACTTCACTTCACCAGCTGCATCGGTATAGCCGACATAAACTTTTTTGCCATGAATTTCTTCCAGGTAAACTGTTTCGTTACTTCCCTTGCCTCCTGCCTTATTTACTGTGATCATGTAATAAGCCCTTCCAGAAGCCGCTTCCTCTTTTAAGATATGCTGTACGACTGTATCCCCGTTTACGGTTTCGTTCACCTTAGGCTTGTCGTATTGTACCGTGCTGGTCATTACCAATCCTGTCCGATTCTTTACATCTACATAGGAGATATTCAAGACATCTTCAACATCCACATCATAGCTCTGGCCTAAATCCAGCATAAAGGAAGCTAATCCCTTTGCGTCGGTAGTAGCTGTAAACCCGGACTTACTAGCGACATGGACCATCCTGACCTGAACGCCTTTTTGTGAATACCCTGACCGGCTCTTTACCCTTACCCGAACAATCGCCTTTCCCTTTTCTGGTGCCTCACTCCCTGTGAGGTATTGTTCACTCCACGTATAGTTAAAGCGATCCACTGTTTGTTGGGCCTTGCGATTTGAAAAGGCCGGATTATAGGTGAGTGACATCCTCCGATTGCTTGTTCCATTTTCTGGAACCTCCACTTCTCGGTTCATGTCAAAATCATTCACAAATAGCTTCCATAGTACCCCATGATCAATCATGAACTCCGCTTTCCCCATAGAACTAGCTGTCTTTTCAATACGTTCTTGGGTGCTCGTTTCTATTAATAAAATCTTTGCCCCAGATACAGGCTTTTGCTTGCCATCATGTACCTCTACGGATAGATTTACGGTTCCTTGTCCGAATGCGGCTTGGGTAATAAAGAGGGTAAGGAGAAAAATAATTTGTTTCATAAGCTTTAAACTAAAACTAGTTTTTTGGTTCAATTCGTATGGAAGAGACAGTACGACGTGGCAAAAGAACCATAAGGACGAATAGTGTCTGGAACTTCTGTGTCATCGTGTATTTGCCTCAAAGTATGAATCTCGACAAGTCGATTTTTTCTTAACTTCGGCCATCGATGATACATACTTGAAGAATGAGGATTGTAAATAGCGTACTCGCAAAATTATTCAAATTTAAAATTACAGTACCCTAAATCCCTCCAATTCTAACGTCTTAAAATTCAAAAATTCGTAACATCGTAACATCGTAAAGTCATAAAATGCCTCTCGTAGAATTCTACAAACCGCGAAAATTATCAGCAAAGCGACTCGATCGTTATTTGGCTGGAGGGTGGTTTCGCAGCAGCAATGGATTGTTTCGAAATCAGGTCTTGTGTTTAGATGGGCAATTATGCAGCGTGGTAAACATTCGGCTTCCACTGGATGGACATACTTTTAAGAAGTCGCATCGTCGCTTATTGAATAAATGCAGTGACTTACGGATTGAAATTGGGCCAGTGCGACTCTGTGAGCAGATGGAGGAACTTTATCTGCAAACCAAACACCGTTTTAAAGGGTTTGTATTTCCTGAACTTCGCACCTTCTTATATGATTCGCTCGACCGGAAAGTCTTCCAAAGCTATCATGTAAAAGTATACGATAAGGAAGTACTGGTTGCCGCATCAGTCTTTGATATTGGCGAAATTGGCTGCATGAGTGTTTTGGGACTTTACGATCCGCGATACAAATATCTCAGTCCAGGTATTCTTACCATGTTACTTGAGCTTCAATGGGCAAAGGAAAATGGCTATCGTTTTTATTATCCCGGCTATGTGCTCGACGAATCGCCAACCTTCGACTATAAATTAAGCTTAGGTAATTATCAATACTTGAGCAATACTAAGCGATGGATTAGTCAGTATGATCAGGTAGTACAGCAATCGCCAGTAAAAGAAATTGAAGCAGCGAGTAAACAGTTAGCCCTTGCTTTACACCAGGCCAAGATACCACATCAACGTATGCTGTATAAGCTTTTTTCATTGGGTTATGCTTACGACGAAGGAACTTTTTTGCGCCATCTCATCCTATTTGTATTACCTGAGTTGAGCGACAATCCATTTAAAGTGTCGGTGGTGGCCTATGATTTCGAACACCAGCGCTACCGGCTTAGTCACCCATGGCCGGTGCACGATGAGTTCTTAGCCGAAAATCAATCGGAGGAATACCAGGACCCAAATGTGTATTACGATATGATTCTGCAGGACAGTCTTGAAGATGCCACATACTATGAGAGGCCCGAAGAGGTGTGTTATGAAATTATTCGCCTTTTGCATCGAAAGGGACAAACAAACCCGGTGGGCCATTTGTTTCTTGGTAAACCTTCTACCTAGGAGCGACAAAACGACTTTAAAACGTTGGGGCCTTTTGGTATTAGATTACGAATTGACAGAAATAAATTGTATAATTCTCTTATTACATTTCATCTTCTTTAAAAAAACACATAGATATGGAAAACAGTGCTGAAATTATAGCCACGCTAACGACCCGCTTAGTAGAGATGGCCGCGACATACGGACCAAAACTTCTTCTTGCCATTATCACCCTAATCGTGGGTTTATGGATTTTAAAACGTGTCAATAAATTAATTCGCAAGAGTTTTGATAAGGCGAATATGGAGCCATCGTTGAGCACCTTCTTGCGCAATTTGCTCATGACCTTGATGAAGGCCCTGCTTGGTTTGACGGTACTTTCTATGATTGGACTACAAATGACCTCTTTTGTGGCCATATTGGGAGCTGCAGGATTGGCTGTTGGTTTGGCCTTATCGGGTACCTTACAAAACTTCGCTGGTGGAGTTATCATCCTATTATTAAAACCTTTTAAAGTAGGCGACTTCATTGAAGCGGCAGGCTATACAGGGACGGTGAAGGAAATCCAAATATTTGTTACCATACTGAATACGACCGATAACAAACGCATCATACTTGCCAACGGTGCCTTGGCGAGTTCAAACCTTACCAACTTTTCTGCAGAGCCATTGCGCCGTGTAGATTGGACGATTGGCATTGGGTATGGTGATGATTATGATGCCGCAAAAGCCTTGATAGAGCGCTTTATTGCAGAGGATGAAAAAATTCTTAAAGACCCGGCTCCCTTTATCGGACTGGGTGCATTAGCCGATAGTTCAGTAAATATTACCGTACGTGGTTGGGTGGAAGCGGCGAACTATTGGGATGTGTTTTTCAGAATGAACGAACGCGTTTACAAAGAATTTGGAGAGAACAACTTAAACATCCCATTCCCACAAATGGATGTTCATGTGCATAAATCGTAGCACTCGGAATTGATTTTGCTGGTTTGTGAGGTAAAGAGTTTTAGCGAATTCCCTATCTTGCAGACCAAGCGCATCAAAGCCTATCCGAATGAAGAATATACTTGCCCTGATAGATTTCACTCATGTTTCTGAAAATGTCATTCAACAAGCGACCCTACTCAGTAAACAACATGGTCTTCCTATAACCTTATGTCATTTTACGGAAAAAGACAACGAAGCGAGTGAACTCCAAACGAAGCTGAACACCATAGCTGCTGACATTTCTAATAATGGAATAGAATGCGAAAGCATGATTGTTTTGGGAAATATCTTTACAAAAATTTCCGAAATATGCCTCAAGCTGGGGACTGACCTAGTGATTATCGGCACGCATGGCAAAAAAGGACTCATGCAAAATCTCTTTGGCTCCAATATTTGGAAGCTTGTCAGTGCAATTCCGACAT
>Ga0100380_10002614_pt1 | contig 19369 bp, 22 predicted proteins | sample CryGeymeta201504_FD_80417 | JGI IMG/M metagenome (GOLD analysis project Ga0100380, IMG submission 80417) | Groundwater microbial communities from Crystal Geyser aquifers in Utah, USA - Crystal Geyser metaG 2015-04 | ecosystem: Environmental > Aquatic > Deep subsurface > Groundwater | place... | reverse complement strand
CTTAGCATGTCGTGGGTGCATACCAGATGAAGCATCAACAAGCTGAGAAACTGTTCCTGATGGCTTGATACATGTAATACATGATGATTCATTTACACCAAATTTCTTTGCATATTGCTTGTTTACCTTCACAGCTTCTGCTCGAAGTCTATTTAGAGAGTCTTCACTTCTAGCTGCCTTTGAATCCCAAATCCCTGTAATTGAAACCCCAAGTAATCTCTCCTCTTCACAGTTCTTCTTCCATTCCTTTGAAAGATATCCAAAATTTGTAAGAGTTGATTGATATGTACCGATTATTGTGGCAATTCTAATCTTTTCCATAAGAATTTCCTCTGTATCCCCTGCTCTAGCAACAACCTCTGAAAGATTACAGAATTGTTTTGATCGAAGAATAATTTCTCCACAAGGGTTTGTTCCTGATGTATGAATATGATCTTTAAACATATCCCACCTTCTTTTTGGTAGCTGATTTTCTAGTGACCCTCTATTGAAGATTCCTCTTTCTCCAGAACCTGATTTCATAAGAGCCATCCATTCTTCCATAAATTGAATGTTGCCCGGCTTGTCTTCATAAATAGTTGAGTTGTTAGCCATTGACCTTTGAGGATCTGTGATGTAGAACTGACCATTTTTAGCATTTCGCATTTCGCTATCGTCCAAATCAGAAAGTGAAATCAAAGCTGAACGTCTAACTCCTCCAGAAACTACAATTTCTCCAATCTTACATACAAGATCATGAACCTCTATAGGAGAAAGTCTCCTTCCTTGTTTTGACAAGATAAGACTTCTAGAGAAATCCATAAGTTCCATAAGGGGCTTTGGTCCTGAAGACTTCCCTCCCATAGTTTTAAGCCTAGCCCCTTCTGGTCGAAGCTTAGAGTAATCAAATTTGATGTCTTCTCCGGCAAACCACTTCTTAAGACCTAATACAAATGCATCAGCCCAACCTTCCTTACTGTCATGAACAACATGGGTTTCCATTTTTGCTCTTTTTTGCTTTTCAATTTGAGGAAGTTTCTCTACACTACTTCTTTCAACAGAGAATCCAACACCTGTACCACACATAGAGATATACATTATCTCTCCAAAATCCTGAAGTTTAGATGGCGCTATGAATGAGCAGTTATAGGCGCAAACATTTGTCTTTCTTGCTGCATCTCCTGAAGCCCAAAAAAGTCGCATAGAAGGCATTGCCTTTTGCTCTAAAATAAACTGTCGAACTTTTGTATAGTCTGCTTGAGAAAGCTTATCTGAAAGATTCTCCTTCATGAAATCCATATATCTATCTACTGTCTCTATCCATGTTTCTCTTCGGTTTTTAGAATCAATCCACTTTGAATAAGATCTGTAGTATACAAATTCAGACATGGCATTATTAAAATACCCTTTTCCTTCTCTAACAAGCTCCACCACCTCTTTTGGCACTTCAACTTTTGCATTTCTCTCTTCATCACGTTTTTGTCTATATAGAATATACTCCTTTGCTGTTTTTACATATTGAGATAGGATCAGCTCTTTTTCAACAGAGTCTTGAATCCCCTCAACATCTGGGACAAAATTCTTATATCTAGTCAAAACCTTAACCAAATCAGACTTCACTTTAGCAGTGATCTCTTTGGCTTCAGCCTGACCTCCTTCTTCTGTAGCTTGCATAGCAAGATATACCGCTCTCGTAATTTTCTTTTCATCGAAAGGTACTGTTTCGTCGTTTCTCTTCCTTACGATAGTTGGTTGTATCTGCAATGTCTTTTGTGCCATAGAATTTTAATAAGTTTAATTATAATGTCCCAATATTTCTCTACTGGATACCCATTATAGCAGACTTCTTTTTTCTGAAAAATTTTGGAAAAATTAACTTACCCTTATAAATTAACAAGACTTAAAAAGTTATCCACAAAAATACTGAAACTCAAATAAGCTTCTTTTGTAATTTATTAAGATGGTTTTTTTTACTATTTTAAGGATTTTTATCTGTCAGGGGGTACTTCGTAGTATTGAAGAAGGAACTTTATAGTCTCCATAGAGGCTGGAGCGACCGTTTGTGAGGCATAAAGAGCTCCTCTGGGGTGTTTTGTAAATAAAACTACCAAAAACTCAGGATCATAGGCTGGAGTATATCCAAAAAATGTATGAAGGTTTTGACCCTCAAGATAACCACCATTTGGCCCAGCGATCTGAGCTGTACCAGTTTTTCCAGCAATTGTATGACGGTCTAATTTTTCTCTTCCAGCAAACAAAGCGGTGTCTACAAGCTCAACAAGCATTCGACTTACCTCTTCTGAGGCTTCTTTTGTTATAACCCTTCTTCCTTCAGGTATTTCAGTGACATCTTTACCTCCATCCTTGTAATCTATCTCTTTTACAAGATGAGGCTCTATTATTGTTCCACCATTTGCAAGCGCTGAAAATGCTCTTGCTGCAACCATCGGACTGAACGCTATACCCTGACCAAAAGCAGCTGTTGCGTTCTCTATATCACGAGCGCTATCTAGATTTGAGACAAGACCCAAAGCTTCATTAGGAAGTTCAACCCCCGATTTTTCTCCAAATCCATAAGCTTTCATGTATTCCTTGAAGTCCTTTTTGTCTAATTTTTGTTGAACAAGAACCATTCCAGTGTTTAAGGATTGGTTTAAAACCTCCTGCATACTTACAGTACCTCGCCCTTTTTTATCATAGTTGTAAACCCTATCCTTACCCACATCTACATAACCTGCATCATAATATGTGGTATCTGCAGTAACAACACCCTTCTCTATTCCAATTGCCATTACCAGAGGCTTAATAACAGAACCAAATTCAAAAACATTTTCAACAAGTGGATTTCTATAAACAGCAGAGTCATCTACTGACGAAAAACTATTTAGATCAAAAGTCGGAGTACTAGCCATAGCTAAAATTTCTCCTGTAGTAGGATTAAGAATAATTCCACCAGAAGCATCACTACCCCACTTATCATCAAGCTTTACTAGTTCTTGCTCTAAAAATGCTTGAACATTTGGTTCTATGGTGGTAATTATGTCACCCTCTCTTTCTTCACCGGAGAATGAAGACGATAGTCCAGAAAAGACTTCAGCAAAAAAATTAATATAAAGCTCATCTTCTTTTCTAGAGAGAGTGCCGTTGTAAGTCCTTTCAACACCATATTGTCCAATCCTATCGTCGCCCTTATAAGCAACAAAACCAAGAGTTTGAGCCGCCATCTGACCACCAGGATAGAATCGCCACTTTTGACGCTCCATTCTTATCCCAGGTAGGTCTAATGCATCAATTTGATCGGCTGTATTTTTCGTTATTTTATCAGCAATTACCTCATGTGGATCATTATCTTTAGAGGCCTTTCGTAAAAAATCTTCTTCATCAATATCTAAAATGTCACTCAAGCTATCCAAGAGCGACTCCGGGCTATCTATTTGGCCAGTATGCATAATCACACGAAACCCAGTAGTAACAGTGGCTGCTGATATTCTGTCTCCGTTTCTTTTGCTAAAGAAGATTGTCCCTCTCTCAAAAGTGTCTACGGCCTGGATATAAGATCTTTCTGCTTTGTTTTTATATGATTCACCATTTACAACTTGAAGCAAAAAAAGCCTAACTATTATAAAAAGGGCAAAAAGGGCAACAAAAAAAGAAACAACATATAGGCGTTTTAGATATTGTTTCTTATTCATACAACTATCGTACTACAAATAGAGATCTTGAGGCAAAGTGTGGATTTGATTCTACAAAACCTAATCTTCCAGCTTCCTCAAGTGACAGGTCGTTGTATAAATCAAAGGCAGACAATTCAAGGGAGCTGATTTCCGCAAGAAGATCTCTTGAGTCTTTCTCAGCAACTTTTCTAGCTACAACATCAAAGATTGTGTTACCTAGTATAAATACATATGCAAAGAAAAGAATCCCCGAAGCAACAAATAATGTTTTTGTAACTTTTTTCAAGTCTATTCTTTTGTTTGTATATGTTTTCATTATAATTTTTCTAATATTCTAAGTTTTGCACTTCTTGCTCTTCTATTTTCTTTTAACTCTTCCTCCCCTGAAATAATTGGTTTTTTTGTGACTCTCTTAGCTAGACCAACATCTTCTTTTTCTCTGAAAAACTTTTTAACAATTCGATCTTCTAATGAGTGAAATGATATTACAGACATCTTTCCTCCTGGTTTTAAAATTTCAAATCCATCTTTTAATACATCCCTCAATACTTCAAGCTCTTCGTTTACAGCAATTCTTATTGCCTGGAATGTCTGAGTTGCTGGATGAATCTTTCCTTTCCTTCTAAAAAAAGGTACAGCCTGATAAACAATTTCCTTTAGCTGAAATGTTGTCTCTATTGGAGCTTCAAGACGAGAATCTACTATTGCTTTTGCTATTTTTCTTGCAGCTCTATCTTCTCCAAAACCATAAATTATGTCAGCTAGAGTCTCCTCTCCCCACTCATTCACGATCTCACGCGCTGTAACGCCGTCACCCTTGTCAGAAAGAGTCATGATTAGTGGTTCATCCTTTTGGAATGAAATACCTCTCCCAGCTGATTCCAGCTGATCTGAAGAGAATCCAAGATCAAGAACTATTCCATCCACTTCTTCTACACCTCTCTCGCTTAACTCTTCTTTGATATTTCTAAAGTTGCTCTGTATATATTCAACATTGCACCCATTTAAAATATCTTTTGATCGAGTTATTGCGTCTCCATCTAAGTCAAAGGCATATACCTTTGCTGTTGGATTTATCTGACAGATAAGCTTAGTGTGTCCACCACCACCTAGTGTGCCGTCCACAATCACTGATCCGTCATGAATATCAAGACCCCCTATTGTTTCTTTTAAAAGTACTGTTTTGTGTATGGTTTGATCTGTCATATTCTGATTTTCTATAATATTCCGGCTCCACCAAGTTTCTCGGCCAAACCATCAGCTCTCTTCTCAACTTCTTTCTTGTAAGAATTCCATGAACTCTCACTCCAAATTTCAAGTCTATTTTGAACACCAATAATTACAGCTTTCTGCTTCAGTGTCCCCCAGTTCTTTAAATGGTCCGGAATCAAGATTCTTCCGATAGAGTCTACTGATGCTTCTACAGCGCCTCCAAACATAAATCGGTTGAAGCTTCGATTGTCAGATTGAAGTAGTGAAAATCCAGAAAGATGATCAGAAATGGTTTTCCATTCCTTTTCAGTAAATACAAACAGACAATGGTCTAAACCATAAGTAACAACAAGCTTCTTTCCCATCTCCTTGCGAAACTTCGCCGGAAGTGAGATTCGGCTTTTGCCATCTATAGTGTGTTTGTATTCTCCGATTAACATGATTATTTTTCTTTTTTACTACTTCCCACTCATTCCCACCTTGATACAATTATACACCACTTCGTCCCACTTTGTGTAATTAGTTTTCCACATTGCTTTAGAGGCGATAGACAAAAAACAGTACATGTTGTACTGTTTTTAAAAACAAACCAAGCGTCATGCCAAAAAATAACTCTGAGCCCGTCAAACTAAAAAATGGTCACATCTCACCTGTCTTCTTCAGCTCTTATGAACCAGGAAGAATTCTTCCGATTAAAAGCATCTTTGGAACATTTAGTGAGTCAAAACAACACCCAGACTACTATGGATTTATTTGCATCAAAGTAAAATAACGACAACAAAAAAGCCCCGCCGATTTGGCGGGGCTTTTAAAATTCCTATTCTTTATCTCTTGGTCTCATTATTGGGAAGAATATTGTATCTCTAAGGTTTTTTTGTTCTGTCAGTATTGCTACTAGCCTATCTATTCCCATTCCAAACCCTGTCATAGGAGGCATTCCATGCTCCATGGCAGTCAAGAAACCTTCATTCACATCCATTGTCTCCTCATCTCCAGCCTCCTTAGCTTTTGCTTGAGATTCTAGAAGTTCACGCTCTCGAATAGGATCAACAAGCTCTGCATACTGATTTGTTATCTCAGAACCCGCGATTATTAGCTGAGCAACATCCGCTGAACCATCTTCATTTTGTTGAGCAAGAGGTTTCAAGTCTCCTGGATAATTTGTGACGAATGTTGGTTGAATGATTTTTAATCTTGATGATTTCTTGAAAATAAAGTCCATCAAGTTTGCGTCACCTGTTTTCTTCATTTCATCCTTACCAATACCAAGCTCCAGGGCCTTTTCCTCTAGATCATCTCGACTAGCCTTCAGGATATCCAATCCTGTATTTTCTTCTACAATCTCAGCAAAAGATCTTCTTGGCCAAGCACCGTCAAAATCTACCTCTAAACCTTCACCTTCTTTGTCGTATACTGTAAATTTCGTTTTACCCACAACTTCTTTCGCAAGACCTTTTAGAAGTTCTTCGGTCCAGTTCATATTTGTCTCAAGTGACTCATAAGCAGCGTACCACTCAATCATAGTGAACTCTTGAATATGAGTTGAGTCTGATCCTTCGTTCCGGAAGTTCTTCCCTATTTCATATACTTTGTCATATCCACCAGCCATCAATATCTTGTGTTCAAGTTCAAGAGAAATCCTAAGAACCATGTCTAGATCATAGTCATTGTGATGAGTGTTAAAAGTCTTAGCCATAGCTCCACCTGCTTGAGTTTGAAGAACTGGAGTTTCTATTTCTAGAAAATCCTTTTTATCAAAATATGCTCGAATATAGGAAATCACTTTACTTCGGGTCACAAATCTATCAAATACTTCTTTGTTTGAGATTAAATCTAAATATCTCTTTCGGTATCGCTCTTCTACATCTTGAAGACCTGCCCACTTTTCTGGTAGTGGAAGTAGAGTTTTTGTAGCCATCTTCCATTCCTTAGCTAACATACTATTCTGACCTCTTTGAGTTATAAAAAATGTTCCGGTAACAGAAATAAAGTCACCCATATCAACCGCATCCTGGAATAGACTGAAAAGCTTTTCTTCCATATCGTCTTTCTTGAAAACCACCTGAAATTCACCTGTCGCATCTCTAAGTACAGCAAACATAATTGCCCCCTGACCTCGAAGTGCCATAATTCTACCTACTATAGTTTTTGACTCTCCGGATTTCTCTAAATCAGCAAAGTTTGCCTCTGCTTCAGACAAAGTCATATCTCTAGTCGCGTCTTTAGCAAAAGGCTCCATTCCTGATTTTTTCAGAAGCTCAAGCTTTTCTAGCTTACCTTTTCGTATTTCTTCAATTGATGCCATATGTAGGAAAGTATACAGGAAACATATAAAATAAAAAACCGCCAATTATATAATTGGCGGTTTGAGCAGCGGGCTAGGCCTCAAGGCTATAAAGATTAATTTTTGATGCTTCAAGAAGTGAATCCAAATGAACCATCCAATACTCAGTAGTTTTATTTGAGAATTGTTCTGGAGTTTTCTCTGATAACTTTGAGTCAACCATAAACCTTAAGCATTCTAAAAAATCACTTTCGTCAAATGAAGAGAGTTTAACTCTCAATGTTTTACAAATGGGTCTTTCAAATAATCTTCTTTTCTCCTTATAACTATAATGTAGATAAAATGAAACATTGATAGTTAATGAGTCTGAATCAATAACATCTCTATTAATCTCTGAAGATTCTTTAAACAATTCGTTGAATGGACTATCAACATAGATATTTACTGAAATACACTCTTCCAAATTCTTATAAATACAGATGCTAGATTTATGAGGGTCATGCTCTGACATTCCAATACATACATAACAATCTGAAAATTTCTCTCTTAGAAACTTTTCAAATCTAAAGATTCCAAAGAAATCAATATTGATCACTTTCTTTTTCATAAAATTAACTTTTGTTTAAGTCTAAATTACTACAAAAATATCTTTTGTCAATCGTGAGCTTTTGGAACAAAAAAAACGCCTCTCGGCGTTTTTTCTATTGAATCTTTACAATCACATACTCTGTCATTCCTCCTGGAGTTTCAAAGTTTGAAGTCTCCCCTTTTTTCTTCCCTAGTAAAGCCTCACCTAGAGGTGATTTGTAAGAGATTTTTCCAGCAGCCATATCTACTTCTTCAGATCCAACTATTTGAAATGTTCTCTCTGCGCTATCTCCTTTTTTCTTTACAACGACTGTTGTACCTACTTCCACAGAACTACTTGTGTGAGGTTTAACGATTACTGCATTCTGAAGGATAGTTTTAATTGTAGATATCCTGTCTGCAAGACGAGCTTGATCATCTCGCGCTTGGTGATATTCAGCATTTTCAGATAGATCACCCAAAGACTTTGCATACTCTAAGGCATCCAATATTTCTTTTCTTTTAACTGTTTCAAGTGTTTTTAGCTCTTGCTCTAGTTCAACTTTTTTCTCTGTTGTTATAAATTCTTTATCTGTCATTGGGGCAATTATACAGACAAGTCCGTAATTTCGCAAGGCACTGGAAATAGCTTATGTGTACTCAAAAAAATTAGTTTTCTAAATACTCTGGTCTATTTATATGCATCCAATTAAATGCATCTCTCATAACAGCATTTGCACTTAACAAAAAACCTCTTGGTGCTCTTTCCATGAATACAACAAATGCATATTTAGGATTATCATATGGGAAAAATCCTGTTGCCCAAGAGTGGTTAAACTTATTCCCAGAACCAACCTGCGCAGTACCTGTTTTTGCCGCAACCTTCACATAAGGAAGATTGAAAAAACTAGATGTACCGTCTGTAACAGTTTGTCTCATACCTTCATGAACTACTTTCCATTGATCATCTGTAAAGGGTGTCTCTATTCTATCAGCATGATTCTGAGCTTCATCTTTTATAATATGAGGAGTTACAACCAAACCTTTGCTTGCAATAGTTGCAACACCTTTTAAGGCCTGTATTGGTGTAAATTGGAATCCATACTGACCAATGGATGAGTTATAAGTATCTCCAAGACGCCACGCCCCTTCGGCAAAGTTCTTCTTCTTCCATTCTGGACTTGGTATTACTCCAACCGCCTCTGCGCCAAGAGTGTCGAAGCCTGTCTCTGCACCGAATCCAAATTCTCTCATGTATTTTTCTATCCTTGAAATACCCAGACCTGTTCTACCATTAAAACCACCTCCTATTTCATAAAAATATGTGTTAGCTGATACAGCGATAGCTTTTCTCATATCAACCATCCCATGAACATGGTTATCTTTGAATATAGTTGGATTACTTGGGTCATATGGATTAGGAATGACAATCTGACCGTTTGAAACAAGCCATTCATCTGGATCTATAATATCTTCATACAAAGCTGCAACGGCAAGATATGGCTTCACAATAGAACCAGGGGCATATGAAGCCAGCGCTCTGTTTAAAAATGACTTGTTTGAGTTTTGGAGATAGCCATTTATAGCAGCAGTGTCTTCTCCAAGAGAAAGAATTTCTGGGTCATACTCTGGGTAGCTTGTCAGAGCCATGAGCTCTCCTGTCTCTATATCCATAACAGCAGCAGCTCCAGCTACGAATTTATTTGATTCTGTTAAGCTTACGATGGCGTTATATAAAACCTCTTGTAGGTCAGAATCAATTGTTAAAACTATATTTTCCCCATCTATAGGAGCTTCCACTTTATTTTCTGAAGTTATTTCACCTCTTACGGTATGCTCAATAAGTTTAAGCCCATTTCTACCGTTAAGCTTTTCGTCATAAGCAGACTCAATCCCCGCTTTTCCAATAAACTCTTTTTGCCAGTAGTAACCCTTTGAGTCTTTTTCTGGATAACCAACATAACCCAAAACATGACCAAAACCAGGCTTGTCTATATAAGCCCTAAGCGGAAATGTCTCTTCATCACCAAGAGACTCGTTCCAGGCAAGCTCCACTAAATTCCTATCATAGATAACACCGCGATCAGCAAATAGAATAGTTTGTGACAAACTATTATTCCGACTCTTTTCCAAATATGAATCACCCTCTTGTATTTGAAGAGCTTGAAGTTTAACAGCAAATATTAAGCTGACAAAAACAAAGGATACGAACAGAAAATAGATAGATTTTTTTGGTATTGGTTTTTCTATTTTTCCTTCAAATTGTTGCTTGTCTAATGACGATATATTCTGAGAATCTAAAAATATATCATCTGGATCTATCTCTCGATAAAATCTTTTTTGTCTTTTGAGAAAATTAAACATGGGTTCTAAGTGATGGACTTATAAAATATATAATTAGGAATATTCCAACAGATGAAAGAAGCCATATTGGCAAATCTGATCCAGATGAAGAAATAAAATACAAACCATCATAAATCAAACCAAGACCTATACCTTCATAGTATTTTGGAAACAAAAGAAACCCAGCTAAAATAATTATAGCTGTGACATACCAAGGTAGGAAAAATATAGAAAATACTCCAAGAATAAACCAAAATATACGCTTCATGAGCCCATTATACGCAAAATTGTAATATTACGAAATTAGTCGTAGGCCTCCCTCCTTCTTCTAAAAATTCTAAACCCTAGATATAGAATTAGTAGAATTGCTGCGTAGAAAACAATCTTATATGCGGTTATGAATACTAAAGCAGATAATAACCAAATCAATAGGCTTAAGCCTACCTTCTTTGCAGTATATTCAAACTCTGAATCAACTTTTTCACTCTCTCCAGACATAAGTAAATCTTTCTTATCTGAAATTTGGTCTTTTTTATCTTGTAGAAAGTTTTTTGATATATCTCTACCCTCTTCTGATTTATCAAAACCATCAACAGCTAAAGTTACCACGGTATCTCCAGCTTGCTTTGCGAAATCTTTTACACCCTCCGAACTAACACCTTCGCCGGCAGATTCATCTGCATTATCTATTTCTGAAGAAGCAGCTTCTGGAATTATTGGTTTCTTGATTCTCAGTCTAATCTTCTTTGTCTCCTCTGGTACTCCGGAATCTGATATAAACTGCGCAAAGATAACTCGATCTCCTTGCTCAGCCTTCCAAGACAGAGAAACTAGTTTTGCCGAATTAGGGCTAACAGCAACAGGCACCTCACCTAATAAAACATCATCATCATAGTAACGAACATCACCCTCTGATGATGAATCTAAAGGGTTAAACACAGTTACAAAAATTTCAACAATATCACCATGCTTTGGATCCTCAGTAGATATCCATATTGTATCTGGAACAAAACCTGCACCAAAAACAATACTAGGTGCAAAAAATAAAATTAAAGCAATATACTTTTTCATATCAATATATATTGTACTTAAAAAACAAAGATTAGAAACAGAACAGCTGTGGTAAAAGCGAGGAATCCATTCAACATAACCCCAGCCACAGCCCCTAAAAATGAAAAGCTTGCAGTATGCATGAGCTTCTTTGGCGACCTCTTAATCATTAATTCTGAAATTGAAACAAAAAGAGGTATTCCTATAAATCCCCCAAAAGGAGGCAGTAATATTGATCCAAATATTCCACCTATCACCCCTGATAATATAGACCACCTATGTGCACCACCAAGACGAGCACCAACTGCACCAGCACTATAGTCAACAATCAGAGAAAGAGCTGCTAGAAAACCAAAGATAACAACTTCCCAGCCCGATATGACCGAAAATGAAGTTAGGCTACCGAAGATTAGTATTATTAGAAACTGCGCTGGGACAATAGGAAGTGCAGGTATAAGAGTTAGGCAGGCTAAACCAAAAACCAGTATAACTAGTATTATAATCAAAATTGTCATAGAGAAATAAATTTATTTATATATTCTTCTTTGGGCCAAGTGTTTGGATAAATCTCAATATTTTCACCTTGAATAACTACTTTTGTGTGCTGATACAAGACTCCAAAATTTTCAGCAAGAGACTCTTCAAAGTCATCTGTATCTCTATCGTTGTAATTAACTCGGAAACCTATTATATTTTCACCTGAGTATTCATCGAAGGCTGGAATGGTTGCATCTCGATTTTCAGCTTTACAGCTTGGACACCACTTAGCATAGAAATATAGGAATATAATCTTATCTGATGCTAAGGCATGATCATAATCCTCTTTATTAAATTCAATAAATGGTGAGTCTCCGCCAGCCAAAACTCTACCTTGATATTCATTTTCTGAATCAACTTCATCAATTACTGGATCATATACAGAGCCTAATTCTGACATAGGTATCTCCTGTGACATGTCTACTGTTTCTGATTCAGATGATTCCTTGTTACTTAAAAAAAGATAAGCACCCAGAGTCAAAACTAAGACAAACATTAAAAGGAGCGCTAAATTAAATTTTTTATTCTCATTCATATACACTTATTGTACTACATGAGTTATAATAATTACACATGGAAGTAAACGAAGTTATCCAATCTATTGGAGGTTTATCATATTGGGGAGTTGCCTTTATTGGTCTTATTGCAAACGCATTCCCTCTTGCTCCAGAAGAAATCATTCTTCTGGCTGTTGGGTACCTAACAGGAACAGGCGCTTTTAATATTTGGATAGTAATCCCAATTATGATTGCGGGAATGTTTACTTCAGATATTATTCTATTCTATTTATCCAGGAGAGGTGGGAAATTAATAACTAGACTAAAAAGTAAAATTAAAGGAAACAAGAGACTCCAGGATGATAACTGGGTTAAAAATCATGTAAAAAAGATTATTTTTATATCTAGATTCATTGTGTATTTTAGATGGATTGGACCAGTTCTATCTGGCGGTGTAAAAACAAAATGGGAGACTTTTCTGTTCTATGACTTCATAGCTCTATGTGTTTATGTACCAACAGTATTGTTTACAGGAAACTATTTCCATAACTATTTATCTGCAATTGTTAAAGGGGTTGGAGTCTTTAAAGACTACTTTCTTTTAGCTGTAGGTTTAATCGTGTTGATTATATTCATCAGGTTCTTGAGTAAAAGATTCCTAAAAGATATTACAAAAACTGTTACAGATTATGTCCCAACTATCATTCCCGGGCTTTCTAAAAAGAATAACGGTGAAGAAAACGATTAAACAATCAAAACTTCAATAGAATAAATTATTTGACTTTCTGCCGTTAAATGTTATTATTTTAAAAAATAACAGAACATGGGAATTCCAGAAAAAAATGGAGATAGCATTTCCGAAGACCTAAAACAAGTATCAGTTATTGAGGACTCTCAAATTGCTGAATGGATGAGCATGGATATTGGAGAAATCCAGGACTTATATTCAGATATTACAAAGATTGAGGAGGGAAAAAAGGAGCATTTATTACTCCTGTTAAATTTCTTAAAGAATGGCAATCGTGTATTTGGCTCTTACGAAGTATTGAATGATTGGCTGTCAAAAGAAAATTTCTTTTTTGATAACAAAGCACCTGGCTCATTCCTTAATAAGATTTCGGGAATTAAGTTCACAAATGACCGACTCTGTGCAATAGAGCACGGGGATAATGTCTAAAAATCTAGAACAAAAGACCGACATGATCGGTTTTTTTAATTATTTTATGTAAATCTATAAAGAATAATGAATAAAAAAAGGCGCTCTATAGAACGCCTTTTTTGATTTGCCTAAGGGCTAATCATTAAGGGTAAGTCTGATATATCAGAAAATGTAACCCTGTTAAACAATGAGACATAAGCTGTCTCTATAAAACGCACAGGTATAATGGCAACAGTTCTTCCGTCAGGTGAATTTGCAGAAACAAGCCCGATTAACTTTTTATGCTCATCGACTACAGGGGACCCTGAGTCACCAGGCTCTATCTTGTACTTACCTGGATGCATCACCTCCCCCATATAAACCATCCCTGTTTTTCTTTTTACCCCCCTTACATTAAAAGGTGAAATTACAGCGGCTTTGGACCATTCCTTAAAATCAAAGACTAGATCCATAGATGATATATCAGCGCAGTCTATTCTTTCAACCACAAGAACAAGTAAGTCCCAGTCTTCGGATCCTACATAACCCACGACTTTTCTGTAGACAGATTTCATAGATTTATCGCCAAAGGATATTTTAATCTTGTCTACGACATCATCAACCTTTAAAAGATGCATGGGCACGGCAATAAAACTTACAGTGTCTTGATGAGCATAAACAATTCCGTGACCAGTTGCCATGGCGTTAGAATTCAACCCAATGGAGGTTATTTTCACCGTACTATGATCTACGTCTATCAGATTTAAGTCTTGAGCAGATAGCTTTAAAAAGGATAAGGAAAAGAATAAAATTGTGATTTTTTTCATTTTGTACAAATTAGTTCTATGAAAAAATACCACAAACTCAAATAAACACAACTATTTAATATAATATATAAACTTCCCTGGGTTGCATTTTTTATATACCTAAAGACTTCTTTATTAAAACTTCACTTTGAGGATTTTTATTTTTTATCTTTTCGATTTCTTCTATTGTTTTAAACTCAAACTTCTGACCCTCTAAAACCTTCAAAGGACAACTATCGTAGCTATTGTTTGTACATATACTTATCAATAACCCTACCATCTTCTGTTGTATATTTCTCAACAGATACTAACTCTGGATTACATTCACAACCAGTCTCTTCTTCAAATTGTCTCTTTATGGCTTCTTCTGGGGTCTCCCCATTCTCAACTGAGCCCCCAGGAAGCGCCCAGCAGTCACGAAAACTGTGCTCACCCTCCTTGTCACGAAGCTGCATCAAAATTCTATTCTGATCATCTAAAACAATTATATCTGCTGACTTTCCAGTTGTGTCACTTTTACCCATAATGATTTAACAAACAGCCTCTCTAACAACTTGAGCTACAACCTCCACTATTTCTTTATCAAAAACATCTGGCAGAATAGCCTCCTTTGTGGGCTCTACATGAGCAGCTAGTGCTCTAGATACACTTATAAAAGTATTCATTGTGAATTGGCATTTTGAGCCTCCCAGGGCACCTTTCATAAGCCCAGGATATACCACGGCATTGTTTAACTGGTTCGCATAATCACTTCGTCCGGTCGCTACGATAAATGCCCCAGATTCATAAGCCGTGTCTGGATCTATCTCAGGTGTTGGATTAGCTAGTGCAAAGATGATTGGGTCTTTAGCCATAGAAGCAACCATATCTCCTGTAACAGTTCCCCCAACTGACACACCCACAAATACATCTGCATCTTTAAGAGCATCTTTCAAATCACCTTCTATGTTTTCATTATTTATATATTCAAGCAGATCTTTTTTTGTACTGTTTAGATCCTCTCTATTCTTAGAGATGATTCCCTTGCTGTCGGTTACTAATATACTCTTAAAGCCATCTGCGTGAAGAATCTTTGCGATAGCTACTCCTGCAGCTCCTGCGCCAGCGACAACAATTCTCACATCTCTATCCCCGTCTCTATTTTCATTTCGAAGTTTCAATGAGTTCAGTAACCCAGCTAACGCCACCATGGCGATACCGTGCTGATCATCATGAATTACTGGAATGTTCAATTCCTTCTTCAACCTATTCTCTATTTCAAAACATCTAGGAGCTGAAAAGTCTTCAAGTATTATTCCTCCAAATCCTGGTGCAATATGTTTAATGGTTTTAATTATTTCTTCTGTGTCCTGAGTATCAAGTACAATAGGTACACCATTTACTCCAGCGAACTCTTTCAGTATTAAAGCCTTTCCCTCCATAACAGGAAGTGCTGCTTCAGGACCAATATTCCCAAGTCCAAGCACAGCAGAGCCGTCGCTTATAATAGCGATAGTATTTGCTTTACCTGTAAATTCATAAGCGAGATTTTTGTCTCCTGCTATGAGCGAACTCACATGAGCTACTCCTGGAGTATATACAATAGACAAATCATCTTTGTTTCTAACTTCTGTTTTTATTTGTGTTCCGATCTTCCCTTTTAGCTCTCTATGTATTTTTTCTGATCTTTCATTTATGTTCATAAAGGGTATTGTACACCCTCAAAACAAAACCCCCAAGATGGGGGTTAAATTTTATCTATATACTCTTGAACTAGTTTTTCTGTTTCCTCAATACTATTTTCTCCAACATCTATCACCAAGTCAGCATATTGTTTTGTTGGCTCAATATGAGCTAAATGCATTGGGATCACCACCGTTTCCACGTAATCATTTTCTGGAATAAATTTACCAAGAGAGCGTCTCTTAATCGATTCTTCAATCGGAACTGATAGAAAGATCTTGTGGTCAAGAAGAATTCGAACTCTGTCATTTGCAAACAGTAGATACCCTTCCACGATAATAATTCCTCTTGGCTCTATTGTGTGATCAATATAGTTTCTCAGTTCGTGGCGATAGTCTGGATTGTACAGTTCACTCTTTGTTTTTACCGTTACAGATCTGCCCTCTTTTAGCTCAGAGAGGTCTCTATACAAATCTTCAAATCGAATCGCTTCCGGACAGTCCCAATTATTATAACCTGCCAGCTTTGGGACATTTTCTTTTGAAACAAAGTAATCATCCAAATGAATCAAAGAAAATTTATCTGGATACTTTTTACATAAAGATACGGCCAGCGTTGATTTACCGCTTCCGCTCCCTCCTGCAATTCCAATTATTTTTGTCATTTATTTATTTTACCTTATTTAGTAAAATTCAAACGGCTGATTGGGATTAAATAGTAATAAACATTGACAAAAATATTCTTTTATTCTAGAGTAATTAAAAACAATTTTTCATGGAAGCAAAAAATGTTGAAGAACTTATTGAATTTGCTGTTAACTGGTGGGCTAACCATATATCAAACACCAAGTACGGAGATGACCAGAATGGCCAACTTGAAGGAAGAGAATCCTTACTAGCAACATTTGCAAAACTTACGGTAACCAAAAATAAGACCGTTACAGTAGAACAGATTGAAGCGTTCAAAGAATCTCTGAAAAAAATTATTGAGGATGAGTTGTCTTCCCCAAGAGGTATGTCTTATATATCTACAGATTGGGGTGTTGAGTGGCCATTATCAGACGCATGTATAGTTGGCCAAATAGAACCTTTTTATTTCCCAATGAAGACTGGTATGAGCATAGACAAAAATAATGGAGTCATAACCGTCAACCAAAAAGAAATCTACCCAGAGTAGAAAAACACCCAAGCCCCACCCAACTGGTGGGACTTTTTATTTACCTCAAACTCTAAACGCAAATCTCATTCCATTGATCCCGATTCGACCAGGCCGCTACGCTGACTTCGTCTGTCCTTACTTCTCACCCTATTCGTATCAGTAAGACAAAAGACACAAATACATTGTATCTGTGCCTTTTGTTTTATGTTGCCAGACTAGGGCTCGAACCTAGATTGCCGGTACCAAAAACCGGAGTCCTACCATTAGACGATCTGGCAATAGATCGTATCTTTATACCTCGCTATTATTACCGAGAATCTCTATGATTGCAAGCTCTAAAGGAAGAGTTTTTACAAAAGATGAATCTATACGCAGGTATGCATCCAAGAATACCAATAAAGTCTTTGATGTAAATACCCCTTTTGTTTCCTGAAGAACCTCCTTGAAGAACTCTTTGTCTGATTCAGAAATCTTCTCAAAAACTTTTTCTCGTGAATCAGGAGCATATCTTAGCAGTAGTCCTGTTCGAAGATTTGATATTAATATCTTGCCAAAAACTTTTATATCTACCCCAGCTTCTTGTGCTAGGCCCAAGGCCTCTATTGCCTTATCAATAGATCCTTCTGTTAGAGACCTTAAGACTCCTTGAACTGATTTTATGGATGGGGCTCCTGTTACTTTTTCAATCTCTTCTCTTTCTATCTTTTTGTCTGTTGAATATGAAAGAACCTTCTGAAGTATTCCGAGAGTATCTCTAAACGATCCATCACCGAGAAGTGCCACAAGCTCTGCCCCACCTTTATCGATAGTCACACCTTCTTTCTTCGCAACGCTTTGGGCAAGCTCTGTTAAAACAAGCTCTGTTGGTTTTTTGAAAGTAAACAGCTGACATCTCGAAATAACAGTATCAGGAACCTTGTGCAGTTCTGTTGTAGCCAATATGAAGATTACATGCTTTGGAGGCTCTTCTAGAGTCTTTAGGAGCGCGTTAAAGGCGCTCTTTGAGAGCATGTGAACCTCATCTAGTATGTATATCTTGTACGGAGAGTCAAAAGGAAGAGTATGAACAGACTCTCTAAGCTCTCGGATATTATCTACCCCGGTGTTTGAAGCAGCATCAATCTCATAAAGATCATTACCTGATACCCCTATTTTCTCTGCGAAGATTCTAGCTGTTGAAGTTTTACCAGTACCACGAGTACCAAAGAAAAGGTATGCATGAGAAATTTTGTTGTTTGCGATAGATTTCTCTAGAACATCAATAACGTGATTTTGCCCTAGAACTTCACCCCAGTCATTTGGTCGATACTTCTGATATAAGGAATTGTTTTTTTCTGTCATGGCGATATTGTATCATAAAAAATTGACCCACTTTTGTGTACAAAAGTGGGTCAATTTTGAGTATTATAAATCTCTATTTCTAGACTTCTTTCTTTTCTTTTTTGGCTCTCCCCCAACCTTAACGGCAAAATCAATTATCTTACCGGCAATATCTACACCAGTCGCATCTTCAATACCTTCTAAGCCAGGAGATGAATTAACCTCCATAATTAATGGGCCACGTTTAGCTCGAATTAGATCTACACCGGCCACAGATAGTGAGAGTGACCTAGCAGCCTCAATTGCCAAAGCTTTTTCTTTCTTCGTAATCTCAATTGCCTCAGAAGATCCTCCTCGATGAAGATTTGAACGAAATTCTCCGGGTTTACCAGATCTCTTCATTGTTCCGACGATCTCTCCATCAACAACAAAAACTCTAATATCAGCACCTCCCGCTTCCTCAATATATTCTTGAATAATTATATTTTCTTCCATTCCAGAAAAAGCTTCAATCATAGATCGCGCAGCAGACACGGTGTCAGCTAAAACAACCCCAACACCCTGAGTTCCTTCAAGTCTCTTTAGAACAACAGGTGCTCCACCAACAAGCTCTATAAGCTGATCAATTTCTTGATTCTTTGGATGTTTCGCAAAAACAGATTTTGGTATACCTAAACCAACCTTAGAAAGAAGTTGGAAGCTTCTTAATTTATCCCTTGATCTTACAAGTGATACAGATGAAAGGGTTGAGATAACTTTCATTGCTTGGAAGTGTCTAATAACAGACGCACCGAAAAATGTAACAGACGCACCTATTCTTGGAATAATAATATCTATATCTTTGATCTCTTCTCCATTGTAAAGAATTGCTGGCTTACCCTTTTCCATAATAAGAGAACACTTTGTGTGATCAATAACAACAACATCAAGCCCTCGAGCTTCAGCTGCCTCCACAAGTCTTTTTGTTGAATAGATATTTTTACTTCTAGATAATATTGCTATTTTCATAGGGGTTAGATTATATGTTTTTAAGCGATGGGTCAATAAGGAATCTCTTAATTGATTTTCTTCCAATCAATAACGGGAATGTCATGGCTTCTCTGTCAGCCAAGGTTAGTTCTGCCTGAATAGAGTGACCAGCT
>Ga0100380_10002608_pt1 | contig 19403 bp, 15 predicted proteins | sample CryGeymeta201504_FD_80417 | JGI IMG/M metagenome (GOLD analysis project Ga0100380, IMG submission 80417) | Groundwater microbial communities from Crystal Geyser aquifers in Utah, USA - Crystal Geyser metaG 2015-04 | ecosystem: Environmental > Aquatic > Deep subsurface > Groundwater | place... | reverse complement strand
TAAATTCGCGGTGGTGAATCGGTGAATGATAAGAATGCTGAAGAACAACGTCAATCCCTTGAAAAATATACACTTGATCTCACCGAACGTGCAGAACAAGGCAAGCTTGACCCCGTGATTGGGCGTGACGATGAAATTCGTCGCACCATTCAAGTTCTGCAACGCCGTACAAAAAACAACCCCGTTTTAATTGGAGAGCCGGGCGTCGGTAAAACAGCGATTGTCGAAGGTCTAGCGCAACGTATTATTAACGGTGAAGTGCCCGAAGGTCTTAAAAATAAACGCCTGCTCTCCCTCGACATGGGCGCACTGATTGCCGGTGCAAAATTTCGCGGCGAGTTTGAAGAACGCCTCAAAGGTGTGCTTAAAGATCTAGAAAAACAAGAAGGTCAAGTGATCTTATTTATCGATGAAATTCATACGATGGTGGGAGCGGGTAAAGCTGAAGGCTCGATGGATGCCGGTAATATGCTCAAGCCTGCCCTTGCACGTGGTGAGCTTCATTGCATTGGTGCAACAACGCTGGATGAATACAGGCAGAATATCGAAAAAGATGCAGCGCTTGAGCGTCGCTTTCAAAAAGTATTGGTCAACGAGCCCAGCGTGGAAGATACCATTGCGATTTTACGCGGCTTAAAAGAACGTTACGAAGTGCATCACGGGGTTGAAATTACCGATCCCGCCATTGTTGCGGCCGCAACGCTTTCTCATCGCTATATTACGGACCGACAATTACCTGACAAAGCGATTGATCTCATCGATGAAGCGGGCAGTCAAATTCGCATGGAAATTGACTCAAAACCTGAAAGCATGGATAAACTCGATAGACGTTTAATTCAGTTTAAAATTGAACGTGAGGCACTTAAAAAAGAATCAGACGAAGCCTCGAAAAAACGTTTGGCCGATCTTGAACAAAATATCACTGAACTCGAAAAAGAATACGCTGATCTCGAAGACATTTGGAAAGCGGAAAAAGCAAGCCTGCAAGGCACGACACAAATTAAAGAAAGCTTAGAACAGACCAAACTTGAAATGGACGCGGCTAAACGTGCAGGCGATCTGGCTCGCATGTCTGAGTTACAATATGGACGTATTCCAGAATTAGAAAAAGCGCTTGCTGAAGCCGCAACCATGGAAAAGCAAGAAACCAAATTGGTGCGCAATAAAGTCACCGATGAAGAAATCGCAGATGTGGTCTCAAAATGGACTGGAATCCCGGTCTCGAAAATGCTTGAAGGCGAGAAAGAAAAATTATTGCAAATGGAAAGTGTTTTACATAAACATGTGATTGGACAAAACGAAGCCGTTGACGCAGTATCCAATGCTATTCGACGTTCACGTTCGGGATTATCCGATCCCAACCGTCCGATTGGCTCATTTTTATTTCTTGGTCCCACCGGTGTTGGTAAAACGGAGCTTTGCAAAGCACTCGCGACCTTTATGTTTGATACGCCTGAGGCCATGGTTCGTATTGATATGTCAGAATTCATGGAAAAACATTCGGTTGCACGATTGATTGGTGCACCTCCAGGCTATGTTGGCTACGAAGAAGGCGGATATATTACCGAAGCCATACGCCGACGTCCTTATTCTGTGATTTTATTGGATGAAATTGAAAAAGCTCACAAAGATGTGTTTAATATTTTACTTCAAGTGCTTGACGATGGTCGCCTAACTGATGGCCAAGGTCGCACGGTTGATTTTAGAAATACAGTCATTGTCATGACATCCAATTTAGGCTCACATCTCATCCAAGAGATGAGCGCAGAGGGGAATTACGATAAAACCAAAGCAGCGGTTATGGAGCTTGTCAGTCAAGAGTTTCGGCCTGAGTTTATTAATCGTATTGACGAATCCGTTGTGTTTCATGCGCTTAATGAAGAACAAATCGCTAAAATTGCATTGATTCAAATCAAACACCTCACCGCACGCCTTCAGGCTCAAAACATGGTGCTGGATGTCACACCTGACGCGCTCGAACATCTCGCTAAAGCGGGTTTTGATCCCGTCTATGGTGCACGACCACTCAAACGTATTATTCAGCAATACCTCGAGAATCCATTAGCTGAAGCACTTTTAAAAGGTGCGTTTAAAGCAGGAGAAACCATTATAGTCAGGTTAAAAGATGATACCTTAACGTTTGATACAAAAAACGTAGAAGGGAAGAGTAGATCATAAAACACCGAGAAAACCCGCGGACAAGCCGCGGGGCACTAGGCCGTGGGGAGTCATTCTCAACAGGCCCTTATCGGTGATGATAATGGTGGTGGTGATGATGACAATCATCATCAGCTTCTGCGAGTGCTACCAACACCGCGCCTGCAACATAAAGAATACCAAAAACGGCATACCCTACCCCTTTAGCTAATATCACAGCAGCCTCTCCAGTAGCCTCCATCACTTCCCCAGCGAGCTGTCTTCTTTCAATCCATTTTTGCTCCAGTAGTTTAGTTTTTTCTTCGTTTGTACCTATTTCTTCCAACTCTTTGATGCAAGATTTAAGAATTTTATTAGGCAATGTATCATAACGTTGCATACCCTGATTGTTCTTGTTACCAAGATGATGAGTATCAGGGGCTAGCGCTCTCGTCATTTTGGCTTCTGCAACAAACATTTCAATGGCGGAGTTGATGTCTTGAAAAATGGCTTGATTAACTTGTGCGCCAGTGGTTTTACCAGCACAATAGTCTTTAACGTTAAATTCATTCATAAAGCGATCATGTAGTTTATTAAAAATATCTTTTTCTTCAGTTTCTCGAAGCTTTTTCCATTGACCTTTTTGCGTGAAGTCATTGAAGACAGTATGTAAACCGGTTCCTGTCTTTTGTGTATATTGTGTTACTAAATTTTCTAATACCGTTTCATATGTTAACTTGAATTGCTCCTCAATAATTTTTAACTCTCTTGGAGTCTTCGGTATGGCTTCTTCAGTTTCTGCTCTTTTTAGCATATTATCCATAAATGCTTTTCGTTTCATCTCAGCACGTAAGCTTGATAATTCGGGTATTTTCTTTGTAAAGGACAGCACCATTGCTTGACTCAATGTATTGTAACGTTCCATACCATGGTCTGGAGTAATCGAGTGAGGCAGTCGAGATCTCTTATCAGAAGCCTCCCTAACACGATTTTCAATGAATTGAGTTATCACATTGATAACAGCATCTTTATTATTTTTATCAATACTGTTCCATTCATAGTGTGTAACATCATACATGATACCACGGAAAATGTTCAATTCTTCTTCTGATCGATATTGTTCAAAATTAAAACTAGATTTTTTATTAAATAAATTATTCCCCATCATCTGAGTCATTTTTCCAGTCAATCCTGACGAACTTTTACGTGCTTGATTTTTGTTTTCATGCTCGTTTAATAATTCTTGTAAGGCTGTTTTGCATTGATCATAAAACTCTTCTCCTGTAGATTTTAGCTCTCCCTTTTCGTCTATCCATTGTGTGATTTGTTGAGGTTCGGCGACCATGTATCCAACGACTTCGGCTTCAATGACAGGGTTAACGAAGGTTGCAACGACGTCAATTTTTTCCTCACTTACTTTTTCTTCACTTGTATTGATCTCTTGTTTTCGCATGTTTCACCTCATTTGAGTAAATGTTGTTATCTTTATTGTACTTCCATTCTTTTATGCTATGGTCGGTACAACCAGCCTTGAATTTATGACTTAAAAACAATCACACTTGTAAAAAATTTACCACAACTGAGGGTTGATGTCAAGCATGATCAGCGGTATTATCAAAAATAGCAATGATTGCACAGCGTTAAATCATCCAGGGACTCACGATGAAAAAAAAACCTATGACACTGATGATCATCGGCCTAAGCGTTGTTTTTGGTGGTTTAATTATTTTTAATGTCGGTAAAAAACTGTTTCTTAAAAATTTTTTTGCTCATTACCACCCTCCTGCCGTGACGGTTTCATCAGTAACGGTGAATGAACAAACGTGGAAACCCAGCATTCATGCAGTCGGTGATTTTATAGCGATCCATGGGGTTGATATTAATTCGGAAGCATCGGGTAATGTCACGGCTATTCATTTTAACTCAGGTCAAATGGTGGATGCCAACACACCTCTCATCGATATTGAAGATGGTGTTGATCAGGCCCATTTAAATTTTAATCTGGCCGATCTGACACTTCAAGACATCAATTACCAACGTCAATTAACGCTTATCAAACGTGGTGCAACCTCCAAGGCTGACGTCGATGTTGCTAAAGCAAAATATTTAGAAGCCAAGGCAACGGTTGAACAAACGGAAGCTACGATCAAACAAAAACACATTACAACTCCCTTTGCCGGACGATTGGGCATCCGTTTGGTGAATCTCGGTGAATTTATCACCCCCGGAAAAACCAGTATTGTTACGTTACAATCGATGGATCCCTTATTTCTTCAATTTCATGTTCCCGAGCATCAACGACCTAACATACATCTAGGCCAAAACATTCTTTTCTCTGTAGAACCCCAAACGCATCTGGTTTTTTCCGGAAAAATTACCGCCATTAATGCTAAAATCGATCCTAAAACACATAATATTCAAGTGCAAGCAACGGTGCCAAATTGCCCCATGAGCGTACTCGATCAGGATGCAAGCCCCTCCCCCTTGGTTCAAGCTCAAAAAATACCCAACAGCAACCGTGTACTCATCACCTGTAACACCGAAAAAAACACAGCACAAAAACTGCAGCATTATGCGTTTATCCCAGGTATGTTTGCATCCATCGATGTTGAACAACCGAGCATTCACAAAGCTTTAGTGCTTCCGACAACAGCGATTTCATATAGCTTGTACGGTAATTCTGTTTTTCTTATTCAAAAAGATAAAAACAACCCAGATGATTTATGGGTTAAGCGTACGTTTGTCACAACCGGTGACGAACAAGATAATCAAGTGGTGATTACAGAAGGCCTAAAAGCAGGACAGCTCGTTGTGAGTGCCGGTGAAATCAAATTGCAAGACAATACGCGTGTTGTGATTAATAACGAAGTTCAATTGAATCTAGGTCATCAACCATGAACTTCACCGATTTATTTGTTAAGCGACCGGTTCTTTCACTGGTTGTTAGCTTGTTAATTTTGCTCTTTGGCCTAAATTCGTTGTTGAATATGTCCATCCGTCAATACCCACGTATGGACAACACCGTCATTACCGTGACCACAAGCTACCCAGGAGCAGACTCAAACTTGGTTGCAGGCTTTATTACGACACCGCTCGAAAGTGCAATCGCCAGTGCTGAAGGCATGGATTACATGACCTCAAGTAGCACGCTTGGAAAAAGTACCATCACACTCAACATCAAACTTGGGTTTAACGCTCAAATTGCATTTACCGATGTCATGAGCAAAGTGCAACAAACGTTAAATCAATTGCCGCCGGAATCACAAGAACCTGTCATAACTAAAAGCTCAGATACATCCATCGACTTACTCTATTTAAGCTTAAATAGCCCGGATATGACCCCACAACAAATAACCGATTACGCAACCCGTGTCATCAAGCCTCAGCTTGAAACCATTAGCGGTGTTTCTAAAGCTGAAATTCTTGGTGGACAAACTTATTCCATGCGTATTTTTATGAATCCGATCAAAATGGCTGCACTCAACGTCACCCCTGCCGATGTTAGCCGTGTTTTGCGTGATAATAATTTTTTAACGGCTGCAGGTCGTACGAAAAGTGATTACGTGGCCATCAGCGTACGCGCCAATACCGACCTCAATCATGTCGACCAATTTAAGCAACTGATTGTTCGAAGCAGCTACGGATCAATCATTCGGTTACGTGACATTGCGCATGTTGAATTAGGATCAGAAAACGATGACTCATCCGTTAATTTTGATGGAACAACAGCGGTGTTTATTGGCATTACCCCAACCCCCAGTGCCAATCCACTCAGTGTGATTACCGACGTTAGGCAAGCATTCCACAGTCTGGTATCTCAATTTCCACCATCGCTCACAGGTATGGTCGTTTACGATGCGACCGACTTTATTCGTGCTTCCATTGATGAAGTACAGTCCACCATACTTGAAGCAGCAACGATTGTTATCCTAGTGATCTTTTTCTTTTTAGGCTCATTTCGAGCAGTTCTTATTCCTCTGGTGACCATTCCACTGTCACTGATTGGTGTTTGTACATTCATGTTTTTTTTAGGTTATTCCATTAATTTACTGACCTTACTTGCCTTTGTGCTCGCGATTGGACTTGTGGTTGACGACGCGATTGTCGTGGTCGAGAACGTACATCGACATATTGAAGAAGGAAAAACGCCGTTTGATGCTGCCCTTGTGGGTGCGCGTGAAATCGCAACCCCTGTGATTGCCATGACCATCACACTTGCGGCTGTTTATGCACCCATTGGATTCATGTCTGGACTCACCGGCGCATTATTCAAAGAATTTGCGTTCACACTTGCCTCAGCGGTGATTATTTCGGGCATCATTGCACTCACACTCTCGCCAATGATGTGTTCTAAAATTCTTTCATCTCACATGAACAGCGGACGTCTCACGCAACGTATCGACGCACGCTTTCAAACCTTGCGTCGACACTATAAGTACGCACTTCATCTTCTTCTGAATACACGTCAAATCATGTTGGTTTTTGCTGCCGTTGTTTTGCTGATGCTCCCTTATTTATACATTTCAACACCTAAAGAAACCGCTCCTGAAGAAGACCAAGGTTTCTTTTTTGTCGTGGGTACAGCGCCTCAATCTGCAACACTTTCATACGTTGAAGCCTTTACTAAGCCGTTTGAGAAAATATTCAATTCAATTCCTGAAAAAGAACATTATTTTATTATCAATTCAGCCGCACCCGTTTCAGGCCTTGTCCTCAAACCCTGGGGTGATCGCAATAAAACCCAGTTCCAACTCAAAAAACCACTACAAGAAGCATTAAATACTGTGGCAGGACTTAAATCCTTTGCGGTGATTCCTCCCTCACTACCCGGTGGTGGTGGCGGTCCACCTGTGCAATTTGCTATCAAAACAAGCAATGATTTAAATAGCTTATTTGATGTTTCGACAACGCTGATGAACAAAGCAAAAGACAGCGGCTTATTTATTTATTTAGATAACACCTTAAAATTTAATCAACCCGAAGTTGAGTTAAAAATAAACCGTGCAAAAGCTGCTGACTTAGGTTTAAACATGAAGCAAATAGGCAACAGCTTAAGTAGCGCACTTTCGGGTGGGTACACCAATTATTTCAACTTAGAAGGACGTAGTTATCAAGTTATTCCTCAACTTGAACGAAAATTCAGACTAACTACCGAGCAACTTGGCGAAATTTATATTCAAACCATGAATGATACGATGGTTCCCCTATCAACCGTTGTAACCCTTGTCGAAAAAACACGACCTAATGCCATCACACATTTTCAACAACTCAATTCAGCCACCATCCAGGGGATGATGCGACCGGGAACAACGCTGGGTCAAGCGCTTGATTTTTTACATACTGCCGCCCAAAATAACTTACCCAAAGGTTTTGATTTTGATTACGGTGGTCAATCACGCCAATATATACAAGAAGGTCACTCACTGGTTTTTATTTTTTTCTTATCTATTCTTGTTATTTTTCTTATTCTATCCGCTCAATACGAAAGTTTTCGCGACCCCCTGATTATTTTAATCAGTGTACCGATGTCATTATGTGGCGCGCTTATTCCGCTCAATTTAGGTGCTGCCAGTATTAATATTTACACGCAAGTTGGATTAATTACACTGATTGGGTTAATCAGTAAACATGGCATTTTAATCGTGGATTTTGCCAATCATCTGCAGCGGACAAAAAAACTATCACGACGCGAGGCAGTTGAAGAAGCGGCCAGTATTCGCCTGCGTCCTATTTTGATGACAACAGCCGCCATGGTGTTTGGTGTGTTTCCCTTACTGATTGCCTCAGGTGCTGGTGCCGTGAGTCGTTTTGATATTGGGTTGGTGATTGCTGCTGGATTATTGATAGGTACAGCTTTTACGCTATTTGTCGTGCCTGCTATGTATACTTATTTAGCAGCTGATCATGTCTAATTTACTGTACTGTTCCGGGCTCTAATCTTTTTTGATCGACGCATTAGGACCGTGTTGAATTTTGAAAAATCTCAAGTATTTTCTATGATCATCGCTTAAATCAAGCATTTAAAGCAATCTTGGGTATGGTCATCCACCATGCCCACCGCTTGCATGTAAGCATACATAATCGTTGGCCCCACAAAACTCATGCCTCTTTTTTTTAAATCTTTAGACAGCGCAATGGATTCTTGTGTCTGGGTTGGCAGATCATGAAGTGATACAGGTTGATTGATTTTAGGCTGATTTTGAACAAACGACCAAACATAAGCATCAAACGATCCATATTCCTGTTGAATCTGAATAAATACTCGTGCGTTTTTTCGCACTGAAAATACTTTTAACCGATGACGGATAATTTTTGGATTATTTAAAAGTGTTTCTAAATATGTATCGCTCAAGTTCGCACAGGCAACTGGATCAAATTGCTTAAAAACTTCACGATAGCCTTCGCGGCGTTTTAAAATTGTTTCCCAATTAAGCCCCGCTTGCGCGCCTTCCAAAATAAGCATTTCAAAAAGCTTGTGTTCATCATGAACCGGAACGCCCCATTCGGTATCATGGTAGCGTTCATAGTGAGGTTTGTTTTGACCTACCAAAACACAACGGTTCATCTTATACTTCTTTTAATAAAAAAACGAAAAAAAATTACAAAATAAAACGCGCTAAGTCTTCATCTTGTACAAGCTCACCTAAATATTTGTCGACATAGGCTTGATTAATCTTAACTTTTTCTCCAGCTTTGTCCGTGGCTTCAAACGATACCGTTTCAAGTAAACGTTCCATGACGGTATACAAGCGACGTGCACCAATATTTTCAGTCCGTTCATTCACTTGCCATGCAACTTCTGCAATTCGTCGAACGCCACTGGCATCAAAACTAAGCTTGACACCTTCTGTTGCCATAAGCGCGGTATATTGCTCGGTGAGTGAAGCTGTAGGCTCGGTTAAAATACGTACAAAATCATCCACACTAAGCGCCTTAAGCTCAACACGAATCGGCAAGCGCCCTTGAAGCTCTGCAATTAAATCCGAAGGCTTAGCAACATGGAATGCACCCGAAGTAATAAATAAAATATGATCTGTTTTAATGATGCCATACTTTGTTGAAACCGCTGAACCTTCAACTAAAGGCAATAAATCACGTTGCACACCTTCACGGGACACATCACCACCTTGATGATCTGAACGTCGCGCGACTTTATCAATCTCATCAATAAACACAAAACCGTTTTGTTCAACCGATTCAATCGCCGCCAACTTAATCTCATCTTCGTTAATCAGTTTTGCCGCTTCTTCTTCTCGCAAAATTTTCAACGCTTTTGCAATCGGTAATTGACGTTGTTTGGTTCTTTCCGAGCCTATTTGTTGGAACATCGACTGAAGTTGATTCGTCATCTCCTCCATGCCAGGAGGTGCCATGATTTCAACGCCGACACTTGGCGCAACCACATCAATTTCAATGATTTTTTCATCCAATAAACCTTCACGTAATTGCTTACGAAACACTTGCCTTGCTGATGAGTCTGGATCGCGCTTAGCATCGCCTTCCCCTGGAGGAAGTAAGGCATCTAAAACGCGCTCTTCTGCCGCATCGTCTGCTAACTGCTCCACTTTCTTCATCGCATGTTCACGTGCAAGCTTAAAGCCAATATCGGCAAGATCGCGTATAATTGACTCTACATCACGACCAACATAACCCACTTCGGTGAATTTGGTCGCTTCAACTTTGATAAAAGGCGCATCAGCCAAACGTGCAAGACGTCGGGCAATTTCGGTCTTACCGACACCAGTTGGCCCAATCATTAATATATTTTTAGGCATGATTTCAGAACGCAACGTATCATCGGTAATTTGCATACGACGCCAGCGATTACGCAAAGCAATGGCCACAGCACGCTTCGCTGCATCTTGTCCAATAATATGCCTATCTAGTTCTTCAACAATTTCACGAGGCGTCATGGTATTATTTACGCTATTATTTACAATATTATTCACAATGAACATCCAGGGTTTCAATGGTTAAGTTATGATTGGTATAAATACACATATCGGAGGCTATACCTAGGCTTTTCTCAACGATCTTTTGCGCCGAAAGCTTTGAATTTTCCATCAACGCACGTGCCGCAGCCTGCGCAAAAGGACCACCCGAACCAATCGCCATCAAGCCTTCTTCAGGCTCAATCACATCACCATTCCCTGTAATAATGAGCGACGAACGCGCATCGGCAACAGCCAGTAAAGCCTCCAATCGTCGCAACATTTTATCCGTTCGCCAGTCTTTTGCTAACTCCACCGCCGCGCGAACCAAATGCCCTTGGTGCATTTCTAATTTAGCTTCAAAACGCTCAAATAACGTAAACGCATCGGCCGTACCACCGGCAAATCCCGCAATCACTTTATTATTATATAAACGTCGCACTTTACGTGCGTTACCTTTCATCACCGTATTGCCTTGGGTCACCTGACCGTCGCCACCAATGACAACTTGTTTTCCATCTCGTACAGACAAAATGGTTGTTCCACGATATTGGTCCAAAATTTCTCCCGATTAAGATTAAGACATGGAATTTCAATTAGATGGGGGCTTATCTATAAAAATCAATGCTTCGCTCGGCAACGTGCACACAAACCTCGAAGTTCAATAGGATCATCACTCACATGAAAGTCATGACAAAGCGCCAATTGCTGCATCACGTGACGCACCGCAACATCCTGAACTTCGTGCACTTTATGACATGAAGAACATACCATAAAAAGCTCGGAGCATGTATGTGCCTCTTTTTTTCCGCAGAGTGCATACGATTGAATCGAATCAATTTTGTGCACAACACCTGCTGTAACAAAAAAACCTAAAGCCCGATATAAAGCTGTAGCTGTTGCATGGGGTTGATCGTCAGCTAAACGCTCTAAAATATCATAGGCCTTGAGCGGTCTATCGGTATTCCATAAAACAAAAAGCACTGCTTTACGAAGCGATGTGATAGTGATGGTCTTCGCCATCGATAAACGCTTGGCAAAATTCACAAAAGCTGACGGATACCCCATAGATTAGCCTTTATAAAGCTTTAAGATGTGATGACTTCAAAAACGACATACCATCTAACATCGAGGCATCAATTGCTAAATACTCTGCCAAGCTTTGTCCTATATCAGCAAAACTCGCACGTTTACCTATCGCTTGAGATGGTATGCCCGGCCCAAAAAATAACACAGGAACGTGCTCACGGGTATGATCAGAGCCAGGAAATGTTGGATCACAACCATGATCGGCCGAAATAACCACGGCATCACCCGGCTTTAAGCTCTCTTCAAATGCTGGCAGACGCGCATCAAAGGCTTCTAACGCTGCGGCATAGCCCGGCAAATCACGCCGATGACCAAACGATGAATCAAAATCAACAAAATTGGTAAACACAAGACTTCCAGCTGGCGCTGTTTTCATCGCCTCACAGGTCGCATCAAACAAAGCCATATTTCCATGGGCTTTGATCACGTGCGTGGGTCCTTGGTGCGCATAAATATCCGATATTTTTCCGATGGCGATCACGTCACGCCCTGCTTGCTTTAAATAATCAAGCAACGTTTTTTTCGGTGGTGGAATAGAATAATCACGACGATTTCCCGTCCGCTTAAATGCACCTGTCGTACCGTTAAACGGCCGCGCAATCACACGCCCAATTTGATACTCATCGACGAGTTCTCGGGCAATTTCACACAACTCATAAAGCTTATCTAGCCCAAATATTTCTTCATGAACTGCAATTTGAAACACGCTATCAGCCGATGTATACACAATCGGCTTACCTGTTTTCATATGCTCGTCACCAAGCTCGGCTAAAATATCCGTACCCGAGGCATGCTTTTCACCCAGTACACCGGGTAAGTTTGCACGTTGAATTAAATTTTGAATCAGTTTTTTTGGAAAACATGGCTGGCTTTCAGGAAAATAGCCCCACTCAAAGCGAATCGGTACGCCTGCGAGTTCCCAGTGACCACTTGGCGTATCTTTACCCAAGCTTTGCTCAACGGCATAACCATAATAACCCTGGGGTTGGTCTAGATTCTCCAGCTCAGGTAAAGCATCCTCTGAACTTAAGCCTGCAGCATGATACAAACCTAAACGCGCTAAATTAGGAATATGCAACGGTCCAGAACGTAATCCTGGCACATCCGCCTGCCCTAAGCGACATGCTTTAACAATATGTCCAAACGTATTAGCCCCCTCATCGCCATATTTAGCCGCATCATGACTCGCGCCAATACCGAGCGAATCCATAAGTAACACACAGGCACGTCTCGATGGCATAGATGGCATACAATTCATACTCCATTCCTTTAATGCAAGGGCTTAATGCAAGGGCTTAGCAAACGTTTCTTTTAAACCAAACGTCAGTAGCAACGCTAGCAAAAAAGCAGCGGGTAAAATTAACGCGGCCGTTTGATAGGACGCCAGTGGATAAACCGGTGTTCCTGCGATCAACGCAACACCACCACATTTAACTAAAATTTTACTGAAAATATTTTGATAAACTAAATAGCCGCCCTGTGTAAAAACAGAAACAATACTCAAGGCCGTTGCAACAATCACGGGCAACGAACTTTCGGCAACAAGCACATAACTTATCACCTGAGCTGCTGTAACCAGGCCTAATAAGAAAAAAAGCACCGCCATGACACCTGCAGAAACAGGCGCGTATAAAATACATAAAACCGTGATTAACGAAAAAATTGCACCGATTTTCATAGGAAATAATCGACGACCTAGCTTATCTGAGAAAAAACCAAACAACGGTCCGCCGAGCATGGCGCCAAAGAATAACATACCATTAACCCAAGAAGCTTCGGCCTGTGTCGAGTCTAATCGCTGCATTAAATACAATTTACCCATGGCAGCACCCAGCACCGCAATCGGCAAATTCATCAGGCTTGTATACAGTCCCGCAAAAATAGGCTGACGAGATACACAGGCTTTCCAGGTCGTCCACATGGGCACGGCTTTATGAATAGGATCTTGATGGCCTTTGGGGCGTTCCTGAATCCACCAAAGCATCAACACAAAAATCAACACCCCGAGCCAGGCAACATTTAAAACAGCTCCACGCCAACCGACATGCAGCGCGATGGCCGTGATAGGATATTGCGCAACCAAGCCTCCGGTCATGGCCATGGTGACAATCGCCCCGGTAATAAGCGCCATCCGTTTGGGTGGAAACCAGCGTGTAGCCAACCGAATAGGGCCTAAAAAGCAAAAAGCACTCGTTACACCAGCTACAAATCGGCATGTAAGTGCACTATAAAAGCTTTGAGCATAAGCCAAGAAAAACGTACTGACAACACACATCAACATCGAAAGAACCAAGGTTCTTTTAATAGAAAAACGATCAAGCACAAGACCTGCTGCAAGTAAAAACGTCACGTTTGCGAAATAATAAATACTTGAAAGATAAACCATTTTATCCGCTTGGATGCCAAAATCTCGCATGACATGATCACCGAGCGAGGCAAACATATTGCCTTGAATAAACTGATAAAAGAAAAACAAAGAGGCCGAAAAACACACTAACCAAGGTTGAACTGCTTCCCAACGACATCCGTTCCCAGTTGGTACTGAGCACTTCATATCCACACGAACTCCTAGTTAAACAAGGCATTTACAGGGAGGGAAATTCTACCAGAACCAAAACCAAATTGGTATAAAGCATTCAAATTAACTGTGCTCAAACGATTAATGAAATCTTAATCTCTGTGTGTTAAAATTTGTCATAAATTAATCGTTTCTTGAATATTTTATGTCGGAGATTTAACCCTATGACGAGCACTAAAGGTCTACATACTGTTGGTACAGGTATCGTTAACGTTGTTACAGGCCTCGTGAATATCCTAGCCGGTTCAGTCGATTTTGCTGTAAGCCTGGCAATCACACCCGCGCCAGAAACGCCAGAAACGCCACAACCTTCGACACCGATGCTCTCAACACTTACGGATATAAACCTAGAAACACTCAACCAAACGCATCCCTTTTACCTAGATGTATTACAAAAATATGCTCAAGCATTTGACAAGACACATGCATTTTTTATTCATCAAACATTTTTAAGTTCTGATGATTTAGAAATATTAAAAAAAGATTATCTCAATTATATTACGCATCAAATCATGGGAATAGATGGTGCACAACATAATCATGCTGATTATTATGCAGCGCAACTAAAAAAACGGCTCACACAATCTCCTGCGCATCTCATCAAAACTAAACTAAGCGTAGAACAAACGTTACAGATAACCGACGTTGATTCTTCTGTCGCTTATCTATGGAAAACATGTGATAAACAAAAAGGCTCGCCCGATATCAACAGCACGCTTAATAAAATAGCTGACGCACACGGACTCATTCAAGCTACCGGTTGGTCGACACAAAATGAAAATTCTCTTTTTGCTCTTATAGATGCCTGGAATTATTATCGTTATGCCAATAATATTGCTGAAACATATTTTATTGTACGAAGTCTTATCGAGCCCTTTTTCCCTTTATTTATTGAATATCAAGATATCGCACACCGTGAAAAAAATACGTTGCTTAAAATAATTCGCGCAGCGATTCCAATGCTTATCACGGCAGGCTTTGTTATCTGCATGACAGCACTCATTCCTGTATCACTTCCCGAGCTCGCTTTTGCTATTCTAGCGATGCCTTTGGTATATCTAGGTGTTGCGCTCGCTTCACTCTATATCAAAACCAAAGAGTTCATGTATCAAGGCTACCGATACATGCGGTATCAACATGATTTAACATTATTTCCAGAGTTCCAAGTCAACGACAAGCTTGCAGAAGCTTTTCAAGGGCAGGCCGAGTCTATTCGTAAATATTATATTGAAGCCATTCAAACATGTGATCACCTTGAAAATAATTATCAACAACAAACGACGTTCACCAGCAGAGAGATAAAGCTTAGAAATGAAAATTTTGAGCAACGTAATACGCTTATTTTGGAATGGTTTGATCTTCGCGATAATACCAAGCTCGGCACCGATCAAACACCCTACATCGCCCTCAAACGTCTGAACAGTGATAAAAATAGATTAAATCAAACATTCAAACAGCAAAATCTCGATGAAATACAAACATTTGTTGAGGCCATGTCACAACATCTAGAGCACGCTTTATACGATGCTCAAGCAGATATAGCAGATATAGCAGATATATTAGTAGAAGAACCCGAATATTTTGATGCTGAGGAAGCCCCCGTACTAGCATCGATATCATCCCTTCGTTTTTTCCCTGATTATACGGCTTCACGCACTAAAATTATCGAATTACAACAGCTAGAAGAGCAAATATTAGCAAATTTATAAAATATGAATGCCTAACAATTGACAATATTTGCAAGTTTAGGCATGATACCTCCCTTTACTTTTTGAAGTACCTGGAGAAATAAACGTGGCAAATATTAAATCTGCTATTAAACGCGCAAAACAAAACGTTAAACAACGTCAACACAATGCAAGTGCTCGTTCAATGTACCGCACCTACGTTAAAAATGTATTGAAAGCGGTTGATACCGGCAATAAAGAAGATGCACGTGCAGCGTTTGCTAAAGCACAACCCGTGATCGACAAAACAGCGGCTAAAGGTTTGATTCATAAAAATAAAGCTGCACGCGTTAAAAGCCGTTTAAGCGCTAAAATTAAAGCTTTAGCTGCGTAAATCGACAATCCATTTGGGTAGCTTGTTGACTTAGATGTGGCAATGCAGGAATAAGGTCTTATGAAGTTCATTAAGAATGCTTTTCTGACTATTATTTTTACACTTGTCATTGCTGTTACGTCACTTTGGGCGATAACGTACTGGATTAAGCCCCATGCGTTTAAAAATATCGCCCAAAAACAACTCTCCTATCTCACCCATCAAAACAGTAGCTTTGATGGCGCTGTTAGGTGGCGTGTTTTTCCAAGACCTGGCTTGCAAATAACCAACGTTCGTGTTGGAGAACCGGAAAAAATCGACACGCGTTATGCTTTTCTGGTTGAAAATCTTCGATTTAACGTCCAAATAATACCACTCTTTCGAGGGCAGTTGGTTTTTGATCAAGTCGTCTTGGATGGCTTTAAACTCTACATTAATCTTGATGCTCCTCCTTCTGAGCAACCTCAGAAAAAACAAGCGTCATCCAACACAAAACACCCCTTGCGTCCATCTAGGGTGACCCTTAAATCGCTGTTATTAACCAACGGACAAATGTTAATAACCCATCATAAAACAGAACATGCAACCTTTGACAACGTCCGTCTTGAGGCCTGGTTCCCTCGATTACAACATGAGCAAGTGCCCATTCAATTAAAAGCCATACTGCGCACTGACGACCCTATATCACCCCTTAAAACTGAACTCAGTTATCAAGGCCTGATTCGACTCGCTCCCAATAACGAGAAAACACCCAACACACTCATCAATAATCTTGAGCTCGATGGTCAAGTTCTTCTCCAAAATATCGTACTTAAACATTATGAGTTTACACAAGCTAATACACACCTTGTGTTCAATCACAATCACCTTACACTGAATCCCCTCACCGTTTCACTTTATAACGGCGAATCTATCGGACAATTAAACTACCAACTTGATACAAAGCAACTGGAGTTTAATCAAACAGGCACGTCGTTAAATGCCGAGCCTATCTTTCAGCATTTACTGGGGGATAAACCACCTCATTTCAAAGGCACATTAGACTTTTCAGTTCATGCTTTAGCACAGCTTACCGAACCAGACTGGCTCAAAAAATCAAACCTCAACGGCAGTTTCACCTTAAAAGACGGTACATTATCCTACATTGATCTCAAAGCCATGACACATGCAGCCACGCAAACCATTCGAAACTTGGTCACACAAAATCTAAACGTTATTCAAGATACGCTGACCCATTTAAAACCCTGGAACATGAACGATTACTTGGGTAATACGCCTTTTGAGCTGATCAACCTTCAATTCAAAACCAACGATGAGCACCTGCTTTTGTATAATCTCTTGCTTGAAACAAAAAAAATTCATCTAAAAGGCCAAGGTGACTATAATTTTGACTCCAACACGATTAATGCACAACTCACGACTAAAATATCAACCTATGATCCTACGCTGCTCGCCATACAACAAGTGCTTGTACAAGGGTTTCCTTTAACAGTAACCGGCACATTTGATGATCTTACGATCCATGTCGATCGTAGGGCCCTTGGTGAAGTCTTAACAAAAAGTTTGTTATCTGATCCTCTAACAACCCCCATCAAACTCCTTCGTCACCATATAAAAAAGCTACAGCCTGAATTAAAATCAACATCAACTTCAGAGGATGTGACTCCTGAATAGTTCGCGTTTTACACCTGCATTACTAGACTGGTTCTTTCTTCATGGGCGCAAGAACCTACCGTGGCAACATCCGAATACACCTTATCATGTGTGGATTTCTGAGGTCATGCTACAGCAAACACAAGTTAAAACCGTTATTCCTTATTTTTTACGTTTTATTGAACGCTTTCCATCCGTGAAGCATTTAGCCGAGGCCTCAGAAGATGACGTGCTGGCGTATTGGTCAGGGCTTGGTTACTATCGCCGTGGCCGTAATTTACCGCATGCCGCACGCCTGATTCAAACCGAGTTCAACGGTGTGTTTCCAAGCGAAAAACAACAGCTCATCACCCTACCTGGTATTGGTGATTCAACCGCCGCAGCCATCGCATCACTTGCCTTTAACAAGCCTGAAGCGATTCTCGACGGCAATGTAAAACGCATTTTAAGTCGCTATTTTTTAATTTCTGGTGCACCGGACAAGGCCGCCACAAAAAAAACATTACAGGCGCATGCTGATGCCTGCATGAGCCAGACAACACACGCCGCTGATTACACACAGGCCATTATGGATTTAGGTGCCACCGTATGCACCCCTAAAAAAACGGCTTGCTCGCGTTGCCCACTTCAACAAACTTGCAAAGCTTACGCACAAAACCTCGTTGAACAATACCCAGAAAAAGCACAAAAAAAAATGATTCCAACACGAGAGCAGCAATTTATTTTGCTCTATAACACAGATAAAACAGCAATTTATCTTGAAAAACGCCCATCTGAAGGCCTATGGGGCGGGTTGTGGAGTTTACCATCGCTTGATATGTCAGAAAGCGCCACAAACTACACCTACATAACACACGGGCTGGACAGCCATGAAAGCATCATGCTTCCCATGGTAAAACATACGTTCAGTCATTTTAAACTCAACTTGCATCCACGCGCACGTCAAGTTCATATCAATACATTAACCCAACGCCTACCCACGGGCGGCCGCTGGGTTAAGATTACAGATATTAAAAACATGGGGCTGGCTAAACCCATTCGTAGCATTATCGAGGGTTTTTTAAGATGACCGCACGCAGTATATTTTATATTTTTAATTTAGCCCATGTTAAAAATAGCTATATTTTGTTAAGATAAATCTCGATTTCCAACAAAAAACGAGATCATGTATAACCGATTACTAAAAATTAATCCCGACTCAAAACACAGCGTGTTTTTATTTGGTCCTCGAGGCACGGGAAAAACATCGTGGTTACGCAGTCATTTTAAGAATGCATTGTATTATGATCTACTGGATGACAATACCTATACACGCCTGCTTGCTTTCCCAACCCGCATTGCAGATGACGTGCCCCATGATTTCAACGATTGGATTATTATTGATGAAATTCAAAAAGCACCCAAATTACTCGATGAAGTACACCGACTCATAGAGCATCGGCAATTAAGATTTATATTAACCGGATCAAGCGCTCGACAATTGCGACAAAAAGGCGTTAATTTATTGGCGGGAAGAGCTGTAACATGCCATATGCACCCACTGACCAGCCTGGAATTGGGGGATGATTTTAATTTAAACACCGCACTGACGTATGGCTTATTGCCCAGTGTGTATTCACATGAAAATCCAGGTCATTATCTAGCCAGTTATGTGGCAACCTATCTACGAGAAGAAGTGTTGCAAGAAGGCATCACGCGAAACATTGCATTGTTTACCCGCTTTTTAGAAACAGCCAGTTTCTCTCAAGGAGAACAAGTCAATTTCACCGAAATTGCCCGCGAGGTTGGGAACAGCCGACACACTATTGCCAATTTTTTTGACATACTTGAAGATTTATTGATTGCTTATCGTGCAGCAATTCTAATTTTGAATTTATCGCTTCGAACTCTGGCATTTAAACAAAAAATTCAATAGGCTACTCACACGCACAGGAGCAACTTGGATTTAAGGATGTCGGGACAGGTAACAAACCATC
>Ga0100380_10002605_pt1 | contig 19428 bp, 12 predicted proteins | sample CryGeymeta201504_FD_80417 | JGI IMG/M metagenome (GOLD analysis project Ga0100380, IMG submission 80417) | Groundwater microbial communities from Crystal Geyser aquifers in Utah, USA - Crystal Geyser metaG 2015-04 | ecosystem: Environmental > Aquatic > Deep subsurface > Groundwater | place... | reverse complement strand
TTGAACTCGATGAATATTTTGCTGAAGTTCTCCCGGATAAAAAAGCAGAAAAAGTTAAAGAAGTTCAGAGTCGAGGGATGATAGTGGCAATGACAGGCGACGGTGTGAATGATGCACCCGCACTTGCACAAGCTGATGTTGGTATTGCCATCGGTGCTGGAACTGATGTTGCTGTTGAGTCTGCAGATATAATTCTTGTGAAGAATAATCCAAAAGATGTGGTTTCATTAATAAAATTTTCCCGAGCCACTTATAAAAAAATGATCCAGAATTTAATTTGGGCAACAGGTTATAATGTTATCGCTATTCCTCTTGCTGCAGGAGTTTTATATTCAGCAGGAATAGTTTTGAGTCCGGCATTAGGTGCAGTGCTAATGTCTGCAAGTACGGTTATTGTTGCGATAAATGCAAAACTGTTAAAGGTATAGGTCAAACTATTAACACAGCTTATTCAAATAAAAATTTACACATATTCTCAACAAAAACTTAATTTCGAAATTCTGATTTGATAGAGTGTCTATTAGCTATCGAATAAAAAATATTACTGCAAACGCCTGTCAGATTTGACGCAAAAATTCCACATAGATAGCCATGCGACAAAAATATTATTCTAAGTTATATAAATTATTTTGGAAAATAAATTTGACATTTACAAAATATATTATAAAATTCAGACATCGATTTTCAAATGCTTAAGTAAAAGGAATTATTTATCTGACAAATTTTTACGACTTCTTAACTATCTCTTGTGATTGATTTATTAAATTCATCCGGATTATGCTGGATGATTGCGCATTTACTCGAATATTAATATTAGTTGTATTAAAAATAATCACAAGCAGATTCAACTATTCCTTTTCTTGAATTGCTATTTGTGCGTTTTATTAATTTGGTTCGGTCACTTGTTTAATTTATTGATGAATTATTAACTCACTTTAGACAAAAGTAACTGTTATGTAATTCCGAACGTGTTTCGGAATCTCAATTTATTGAAATTTTAAATGCTGAGACTATTCAGAATGACAACTTGTAGATGGTGATTTATTAACTTACCTTACGCAAGAAACAGTTAATCGGATGTAAATCGAAGCGAAGCTTCGTTAAATTAAATAATTTTTATCCGTTAGCTAACGGACTCCGTACTACAATATCTGCGTAATGTGACTTATTAACTACTTTGTATAAACTATTAGTTTCATTGTTATTTTATTAAATGTTTCTCAACTTATAAAATTAAATATTTTACTAGGAGGTAAAATGCGAATACTTTACAAAACTATACTACAACTGGCAATAACCATTTGCATGATAGTTTTTATAGCTGGTTGTGTAGACACAAGCGTTCAGTCTATTCCCAGTAGTATAAACTATTCCAGTCAAATTAAAGTTGTCAATTTAGTATCTGGTGCTGGAACAGCAACCCTAACGCTGAATGGTCAATCGCTTGGCTCCGCAGAATTCGGGAATGAAGTGCCCGGCGCTCAGTCAGACTTTTTAACTATTCCAGCCGGAAGTAAAACTCTTAAAGCAAGTTTTACAAGCGCTGCAAACCAAAACTATCAATTTGCAGCAACAACTGATTACAAAATCAGAATTTTTTTAGTTGGAACAGCAGCTTCCAATGATTTGTTTTCAAGCGCACAAAGATATATCTGGCAAACCAAAAATTCTGCGGCTGGAAAAAATTTATTCCCTGCAGATACGGGACATGTTGCATTCTTCAACGGATCGCCGGACGCAGTTCTTAATAGTGTTACTATTAACGACACTCTCCCAATTACTTTCAGCAGCCCTCTTGAAATGGGTGATGGTAGTTCTTACATAAAACTAAAATCTGGTTCATACTCATTTAATGTTTTATATAATGATTCCTTACACACCACTTTCAATTACACTCTTGGTGCAAAAGATAGATATACAGCAGTTATATATGATGCTGCCGCTAGCATAAAAAATACAGTTTTCATTGATGATTAATAAATAACGGAGGAAAAAAATGTTTTCCAAATTTTACAAAATTTTACTTTTGATACTGTTTACCTGCTCGTTTACCTTTTCCCAAAACGGAAGAATTTCTGGAAAGGTCACTGATCAGAAGACAGGCGAGCCCTTAATTGGGGCTAACATAATAATTGTGGGTACAAGCTTAGGTGCTGCGACAAGTATTAACGGTGAATATCTAATTACAAATGTTTCTGCAGGCAAATACACTTTGCGGGCTTCATATATTGGATATCAAGACGTAACCGTGAATAACCTGTTTGTTAATTCCGGATTAACTACAAACTTTAACTTCGAGCTCCAATCTACAGAGTTTTCTACTTCAGAAATCGTAATAGTTTCTGAAAGACCTCTGATTGAAAAAAGTTCTACTAATGCCAAAAGAATTATCGGACCTGATGAATTTGAAAATTTAGGTCGAAATCTTACCGCTATTGTAGCTCTTCAACCCGGCGTGGTTCGTCAGAACGATGTAATTTATATCCGTGGCAGCAGGCCTGATGAAACAGGTTATACTGTGGAAGGTGCTGATGTTAAAGATATTTTAAACAGAAATGGCGGTTCTCTGGTTACAGTTGCAAGTGACGCTCTGCAAGAAATTATTGTGCAGGCGGGCGGTTACACGGCAGAATTCGGAAATGCTAATGCTGGAATTATTTCTTCAGAATTTAAAACCGGCACAAACCAATACCGTTTTTCGGTAAGAGCTGAAACCGATAATTTTGGTAACTACCCCGGCGAAAAATTCCTGGGTACGCATACTACCGGGTTTTCAAGATATAGTATGACCCTCAGCGGACCGGTATTTACAGATAAACTAAAGGTGTTTTTAGCCGGTGAAAATGTATTTCAAAGAGATGACCCCAGATTTTTCGCTGGTAATCCCGCTGCATTCTCCGACGGAGCGCTCTTTGATACAACAAAAGTATTTGATACTGGTTTTTACGGCGGATCAAAATCTGATTATCAATATCTCAAATGGAATGATGGAAATATTCCCGGTAATTCAAATAATAATTATACAGTAAACGGAACAGTTGTTTTCGATAATAATCCATTTATTTTAAGATTAGCTGGCACTTTCTCATGGTCAAGAGAAAAAACCGCAAACGATATAATTAATTTATTTAACGCTGACAGATTACCTAATACGGATAACTCAAACATTCTATTAAACCTTAAAGGCACATATTTATTAGGGTCTAATTCATTTATTGACGGAAGCGTCGGATACTTCGATTCACGTCAAAAAACTTATGATCCATATTTTAATGACAATATTTTAGCATATAGTGATAGTTTAGCCGCCGCCCAATATGGCTGGGCATTCACTAATTATGTTACAAGCCCTGCTCGTTATGATTTTTATGGTTTCCCATTTAACAGGCAAGGCGCATTATTAACCGGATTCTCTAAAGATCATAATAATTATCTCTCTGGCTCTTTAGCATATACGGGTCAATTAGGAAAACATGCAGTTAAAGTTGGCGGCTCTTACCAAAGATGGACTGTAAGGCGGTATCAACAAACAGATCCGAGTAACTTCCTGTCCACAGTTAGAAATAACCCGGATTTAGCCCGTGATTCATTAGCTGCCCTTATCGGCTCTACTGCTTTTGCTAATCTGAATAATTATGGATTTGATGTTTTCGGAAATGAAACAGATGCAGACGGACTTTTTGCGCCTAAACACCCTGTGTTAGCTTCCGGTTATGTATTAGACAGAATTGAGGTTAATGATCTAATTATAAATGCAGGTTTACGATTTGATTATATAGACATGGACAGTTGGGCATGGAAAGATCCTTCACTACCTATCATAGACCGTAAAACGCATTTAATTCCAGATTCAGCTTTCGTCGAAGGAAGCACGTTTAGTTATATCTCACCGAGATTAGGATTTGCATTCCCTGTAACTGATAGGACTGTGTTCCATTTACAGTATGGAAAATTTGTTCAGTCGCCAAGTTTGGATGTAGCCTATCGTGGTGTTTATCAGGCTGCAAGACAGATACAAGCAGCTAATCTGTTTACAACTCCAATTGCATACAATCCAAGCCCGATTAGAACAACCCAATATGAAATTGGATTTTCACACCAGTTTACTGATTTTGCCGCTTTTGATATCACTGCTTTTTATAAAGATATAAAAGGACAGTTACAGTACGCAGCAGTTAATACTTCCCCTGGCGCTTTAAGAAGCAAATACAATGTTTTCGCTAATCAGGATTTTGCAACGACAAAAGGCGTTGAGTTTAGTTTTAAACTGAGAAAAATTGAAAGAATTAGCGCTAGCATTAATTATACATATTCTAATTCGGAAGGTACAAACTCCCTCTCGGGAAGTGGAATTGGTTCTACAGAAGTTAATGGCGAAGTGCCCACTGTTCTTATCCCCTTGGACTATGATCAGACCCATAGAGGCTCTCTTTCATTAGACTATAGATTTGATAAAGGAGACGGAGGTGCAATACTTGAACAATTGGGTATTAATCTTCTGTTTACTTTCAACAGCGGTCACCCGTTCACCTATTCTCAAACAACCGGTTTAGGACAATCATCCGCATGGACAGGCGGCATTACTCCTATTGGTAGCGGGGATACGAGAGGCAGAAGACCTATCGGACCGATAAATTCCAGCACTACGCCCTGGGTTTACAACATTGATCTTCGAATTGATAAAACTATAAATTTATTCAAATTTGAATTTAATTTTTATCTTTCTGTTCAAAACTTACTCAATACTAAGAATGTTATAAATGTTTACGATAAAACCGGTAATGCATTCAACGATGGATTCCTCGATTCCAAAGATGGACAGCAGATTATTGCTGGCTCCCGATATACTGAAAGGTTTGCTGATTTATACCGCGCAATAAATTATGGCAATAGGCAAGCTGCAAACAGTATATATGGATATGATCTATTCGGAATTCCACGCCAGATGCGTGTCGGTATATTAGTTAATTTTTAATTTATAGGATCATGTAATGTTGCTCTATAAAAAAAATAATTTTGCGGAGGTCAATTAATATGAAAAAATTTAAATATTTAAGTTTAATTATCACCCTTATCTTCCTGTTTGCAATACCCAATAATATTTTTGCAAGCGGTAAGACGGGGGGAAAAGATAAAGGTAAAAAACCCATTTTGAGAAAAACTGCGGTTAATCCATCTCAAAGCCTTATTAATATAAATAACGCTACCATGTGGGTTACTGAAGAAGGTTTCCACGATTGGGTAGTTGCTTCAGGTTGGAATGGAGCTTTTCCAAAAGGAACTACAGTAGGAGCAATCTTTGCTGAAGGTATTGTTTGGGGAGGTCAGGTTTCAGATGGTTCGTCTCCCGTTGTGAGGGTTGATGGAAACACTTACGGAACCGGGTGTTCTCCTATTACACGTTTATACAGAGTAAGACCTGATTATTTAACAGGCAATCTTACTTCGGATGCAGCCAGCTTTAATAATATCCCGGAGGGATCGGTTACTGAGGCTGATACAAAATCTCTAATCGAACAATACCAAACGGATTGGAATGAATGGCCTGCCAACGAAGGCGCGCCATTTAAAGACGTTGATAATAACGGAAGTTATGATCCAACGGTTGATATACCAGGAATTCCCGGTGCATCACAAACTTTATTTATTAAGTACAATGATAATCTATCCGCATCCAACTATGGTTCGCCGCCGATCGGGATGGAAATCTCGGAAACTTACTGGGCTTATTCATACTCCGGTGCATTAGGAAATGTAATCTACAAAAAAGTAGATTTAGTTTATAAAGGCACTCCTACTTCTGCCCCAAATTCTAAAATTGATAGTATGTTTATTGTTCAGTGGGCAGACCCCGATGTTGGTAATTCGACAGATGATTTTGCCGGATGCGATACAACTTTAAATTTAGGTTATGCATATAGTTCCGGTGCAACAGATGCAACTTATGATGGAATAGGATTAGCGCCGCCTGCCGTTGGATATGACTTTTTACAGGGTGTTTCTAAATACACCGGAAACCCGAACGACAGCGCCATATTCAATCTTAAGTGGCGTAAAGGTTATAAATATGTAAACCGCAAACCTATGAGTTCTTATTCTTATTTTGCTGCGGGCGGCACCTGGGAAGATCCGGATTTTAACTATAACGGTACTCTGGAATTTTACAATTTAATGAGAGGATTTAGACCAATTCCCCGCTTCCCATCAGCATCACCTTTTCCTATAGAAGTAGCTGATGTTACAGCAGACGGAACTTTTCTTTTAACCGGAAATCCAACTGCAACTCCCCCTACTGGAAAAATTGACGGTTCAGTTGATGGACCGGGTGACAGAAGAATTATGGTAACTAACGGACCAATCACTATGAATCTGGGTGATACTGCTCAAGTGGTTTTAGCTTTGGTTTATGGATTAGGAGATGATAACTTATCAAGTATAAAGGCATTAAAGAAGAATGATGAAACGGCTCAAATAGTTTTTGATCAACTATTTTTATTGCCTTCTCTTGATCCCCCAAATGTACAGGTAGCCAATTTAGATAAGAAGGTAGTATTAGGATGGGGTTCAGACGCTGCCAATTTGAATAAAATTGAGAACTTTGCCGATCAGAATTATTCTTTTGAAGGATACGAGGTTTATCAATTACCTTCCTCTTCATCAAGTTTATCCGATGGCATTTTACTCGGAACTTTTGATTTAATAAATGGAATAACTGCAATTTATGATACTGTAATAGATGCTAACGGAACAAGTATTCCATTACTTGCCTCAGATGGTAAGGATAAAGGACTTCAAAGGTATTTTATTATAGAGAATGATAAGTTTAGAGGTACAGGACTTCGTAATGGGCAGCAGTATTATTTTGCCGTTGTAGCTTATGCTTACAACCCGGCGCCGCTTCTCCCGTTCCACGTTCTTAGGTCGCCTTTTACAGTGTTTACAACGGTACCTCAAACTCCGGATCCGGGCGTAACTTATTCCAGCTCGGTTGGAGACACAATCCTCACAACACACACAGGTCCAAGCGATGGGTCAGTTGTTGCTTTGGTTGTAGATCCGACCCGATTAACAGGCCATAATTATGAATTGACCTTTAAAGATGTTGGCGGCGTTACTATGTGGGATTTAACGGATGTTTCAGTTTCACCTCATGAAGTAAAAGCGAGCGACCAGGTTAATCAAACCGGTAATGAAGATTATCCGGCAGTTGATGGGTTCATAGTCAAGGCTATGGGTCCTCCTCTATTAGGGGTTAGCTATTCAGCTTCAAGTGACAGATGGCTTTCTGGAGATCCGGCTAATGGCGGAGAACTGATGTTCGGCGCAGCTTTTGTCGGTCCAAATTTCTGGGGAGAAACTACCGTTGCACCGGGAGATCTAAAAGATCTACATATAGATGCTTTTAAAGTGGCAAGTTATATTGACGCTAATAGCAACGGTAAGTACGACGTTGGAGAAATTTATACTGTTGATCCTGCCAAAGGACAAATAGCAAACTTATATCAAACATGGGGAGCCGGAAGCTGGCAGAGCAGCACGTTAATTCCATTCAAATTTTTTGATGTAACAAGCAACCCGCCGCGCCAATTATCCGTTGTTGTTAGAGACAGAGACGCTAACGGACAATGGGACCCTGACGATGGCGTAATTCAGTATAATTATCTTTTTGTTTTAGATAGCGATTACGACCCGACCGGAAATAATTGGAATCCTACAGCAGGTGGACGCGATTTTATGGATGAAATTATTCTGAATGGTGGACCGGTGTTGTGGAGTTTCTGGTGGGTTCCCCGCGGTACGAGAGAGCAATTTGCTGCAGATTTTACTATGGATTTTGTTGCTCCAAAAGTAAATACGCCCAACGATAAATTTGCTTTTACAACACCTAAAAATTCCAGTAGTGACGCTCTTGCAAAAGCTGATGTAGAAAAAATCAATGTTTTTCCGAATCCATATTATGGATTTCATGCAAGAGAAACGGCGCCTAATAATAAATATGTTACATTTAGTCATCTGCCGGGTAATGCAATTATTCGAATCTTTGACGTAAGCGGTGTTTTGGTAAAAACAATAAAACACGTTTCCACCAGCGGTCAATTTGATTCGTGGAATTTGCAAAATGATAACAATTTACCCGTAGCCAGCGGCATCTATATAGTTTATATCGATATGCCGGATTTAGGAAAAACCAAGATACTTAAGTTAGCTGTAATTCAAGAACAGCAGATATTAAAAGTTTATTGATATCTTAAAATAGGTACAAGCAAATGTTTGCTTGTACCTTATTAAATTTTTAAAATTATTCGGAGGAAATTATGTCTCATTTGAAAAGAGTAATATTTACGATTCTAATATTATGCTTCTCATTATTTGAAACATTCGGCGGCGGTCAAAATCGTGCTGGTACTTCAGGCGCTCCAGAATTAAGAATTCCGGTAGGCGCAAGATACTTCGCAATGGTTGGCTCACCGATTGCATCAGTTTCTGGTTTAGAAGCTATTTATTGGAATCCGGCTGGGGTTGATTTCAGCCCCAACTCGGCTAATGCCCTATTTTCATATCGTTCTTATATAGCGGATATGAATGTTAACTTCGCTGCCGTCAGCGGTAGATTGGGTGATTTTGGTTCAATTGGTTTATCTTTTAGATCGCTGAACATCGGAGAAATTAATGTCACTACGCTCGATCAACCCGATGGCACCGGTCAAATAATTAACCCAAGCTATTTCATCCTTGGTTTAACTTATTCCAAAAAACTTACCGATAGAGTGTCTATTGGAGGTAATTTCAATTTAATTAGTGAAACTATCGACAAAGTTAGCGCCACCGGTTTTAGTTTTGACTTTGGTGTTCAGTATAAAAACCTGTTTGATTTGAACGGTTTTGATTTAGGGGTTGTGGTTAAAAATCTTGGCTCCCCAATGCAATATGATGGGAACGGATTATACGTAGAAGGACAAAGTACCGGGGGCGATAGAGGTCCAACTTACTTAAAAGTTGACGCCGCCTCTGCCGAATTGCCTTCGGAAATTGTTATGGGATTAACTTATCAAAGACAACTTGATGCGGATAATTCAATATCTTTATCCACTTCGTTCCAAAACAATAATTATACTTATGATGATTACAAAATTGGTTTGGAATATTCTTTCAAAAATATTCTTTATGTGCGCGGCGGATATCTTTACTCACCACAAGCAACTGAGGATACGCCAAACATATTCCAGAACTATGCTTTCGGTTTTGGTGTAAATTTTAATGAGTTTAGTAATCTCGATCTATCTGTAGATTACGCTTACGTACCGGTAAAATATTTCGACGCTAATCACGTGTTCTCAATTTCAATAGGTTTCTAAAAACCGTCTCTCTTAAAAACAGTCCGCGCAGTTTGTTAAAAACTGCGCGGTTTTTTTTGCCATCTCATTTCTATTTTCTTCCTTCCGTTAAAGCCAAATGTTGTACTATAAAAAGTGTAAGAGTTTATGTGTTTTCCGATTAGAAGGATGTAATAGGTGGCTTTCAAATGGACAAAAATTTCACGCAGGTTGTTCACGCGTTAAACAGTGAATTGTACCAAGCCCCCAAACCAAATCAACAGCATGAATACCAACCACTTCCCTGTCTGTAAAAAGTTCAGCTAAAACTCCGAGGGCAATTCTATCTTTTGGGTCATTAAAGGTCGGTACCAAAACAGCTGTATTAGCTATATAAAAATTAGCATAACTTGCCGGAAGTCTTTCACCCTTAAAATACAAAGGCGCCGGCATCGGAAGTTTAACCACGTTTATTTTAGAACCATCTTCTATTTTTGCATCCTGAAGACGTTCGATATTTTCTTTTAGCGAGGAATAATTTTCATCCTTTGGATTTTTTTCATCTACAATAACAACAGTATTTTTATTTACAAACCTGCACAGGTCATCAACATGCCCGTGTGTATCATCACCCGCAATTCCTTTACCAAGCCAGATTACATTTGAGACGCCCAAATATTTATTAAAAACTCCGGCATAATCTGATTTAGTAAATCCCCGATTACGAACTTGCGTAGTTTGATCCATCAAACACTCTTCAGTAGTAATTAAAGTTCCGTTGCCATTACAGTCTATGCTGCCGCCTTCGAGTACTACAGGTTTTTTCTTGTAAAAAGCAGCATAACGATCTATCTCTAATTTTTTAGAAATTAAGTTCGGAAGTTTTTCATCTTTTTTGAAGTTGGGATATTTTGCCCAGGCATTAAACCTAAAATTTACAATGGCTATTTTATTTTCTTTTTTTACAAAAACCGGTGCGCTGTCGCGCATCCAGCCGCGGTCTGATTTAAATTTATAAAACTCAATATTTACTTCATCAATTCCGACGGCTTTTAAAACTTTGTTTGCGAGTTTTTGCTGCTCCTTAGTTTCAACTAAGATTCTCACTTTTTCGCCTGCGGAAATTTTTCTTACAATCTCCCCGTACACCCACGGAATCGTAGTTATCTTACCGGGCCAATCTTCGATATTGTGGGGCCAGCCAAGCCAAGTTGCTTCATGCTTTTCCCACTCTGCGGAAAGTCTAAAACCGGATGGAAGCTCGGTTTGTATTCCTTTTATAAACAAAGTCTTTTTTAACGATTCTTTATTTGGCAGTTTCATTTTTATTCCAAAAATCTTTTGTTAATTTCTGAGTATGAATCAATTCTTCGATCGCGCAGGAAGGGCCAATTGCGTCGAATGTACTCAATTCTCGAAATATCAATTTCAGCTATAACAATTTCTTCCTTGTCGTGCGATGCTTCCGCAATTATTACCCCCTGAGGGTCGGCAACAAAAGATGAACCCCAGAACTCAATTCCGGCATCATCTATTTTTTCTTTTTCGTGTCCGATGCGATTTACTGCTGCAACATAAACTCCGTTTGCAATCGCATGCCCGCGCTGCACTGTTCGCCAGCTATCGAATTGCTGTTTGCCGTGTTCCTCTTTTTCATTAGGATGCCAGCCAATTGCCGTTGGGTAAAAAATAACATCCGCTCCTTTTAATGCTGTAATGCGGGCAGCTTCCGGATACCACTGATCCCAGCAGATTAATGTACCAACGTTTCCAAATTCGGTTTTAAAATTCTGATAACCGAGATCGCCGGGAGTAAAATAAAATTTTTCGTAGTATGATGGATCATCCGGAATGTGCATCTTCCTGTAAATTCCAGATACTTCTCCCTTTGGATTCAGCAATGCAACTGTGTTGTGGTAAATACCCGCAGTTCGTTTTTCAAACAGTGAGGCAACAATAACCACTCCATATTTTTTTGCCGCTTTTCCGAGAATCTTTGTTGAATTACCCGGAATCGGTTCTGCAAGGTCAAAATATTTTGTGTCTTCACTCTGACAAAAATACGGCGAGCAAAAAAGTTCAGGAAGGCATATCACTTTGGCGCCTTGTTTGGCTGCTTTTCCAATCCAGTCTACCGCTTTTTTTAAGTTGTCTTTCCGGTTTTTACCGGCTGACATTTGAAGTAATGCTATTTTAAATTTCTGTTTCATAGTGTCGCATATTTTTTTTGAGCAGACAAGAACTTCTGATAGATAAAATTTTTTTCTCAACATCCTCTCTAAGCATTAGAGGAGAGGATTAATAAAAAGAAATATTTTTCAAATGTTCGTCTTACTAAAAGTAATTTATGATTTCTGCAAAGTCAATTAATCTTTTTTAATATTTCTTCTTTAATAATTTCGCCCGATTCTGAAAATTCTTTTGTCGAAATAATCTCGCCATTGGCATAAGTTTCAATATACCACAATGAACCATTTTTTCTGAATATTTTTGTTTCGCCGTTTATCTTATCCTTGTCATAATTCTGTTCTGTCCATGGAGTGCCGTTATCATAAAAAGAGCGCGTAATTCCGAAACGCATTCCCTGGCTGTAATTACTTTCTGATTTTATATTTCCATTTTCGGAGAACAGCGTTACAAGTCCATCAAGTTTTCCATAAGCATAATTTTTAATATAAACAGGTACTCCTTCAGCAGTAAACTCTCTTCCTTCACCATGAAGGTTGCCTTGACGAAAATTCCATTCACCTTTTAAACTTCCATCCTCGTAATACCATTTTGTTATTCCATTCTGCAAATCATCTTCATAGTAAGCTTCAGCTTTAAGTTTGCCGTTTTTATAATATTCGGAAACAATCCCCTGTTTCTTTGCGTTTTTAAAAGTTGATGTAGATAATAATTCACCCGAATCAAAAAATGCTTTGAAGCTGCCGTCTGTTACTCCATCTGAATATGTTCCCTTTTCTTTAAGGTTTCCGGTAGGATAAAATGCGAGGTACTCTCCGTTGTACTTATCATTTAGAAAAGTTATTTTTTCTTTAAGTACACCGCTTTCGTAATAATAGTAGCATTCGCCGTTTAATTTTCCATTTTCATAATTTAGCACTTCTTTAATTACGCCTTCGCTTGTATAATATCTGCATACGCCGTCAAGTTTACCCGACTGATAATTTTCAATTTTTTTTAGCGCGCCATTATCGTACGATTCTTTCAATTTTCCTTGCTGTGCAAATAGTGAAACGTATAAAAGTAATGAGAGAAAAAATATTATTTTCATTAGTTATACCCGTAAGTTGAAATTAAATCGCCAAGTTTATTGTATTCTTTACTACGTTCAAGTTTTTCATTTTTATAGAAGACTTCTTTTTTAAGAATACCGTTCTCAAAATACTCACGTTTCCAGCCGTTAAGTTTTCCGGCGGAAAAAGTTTCTTCAGCTCTTATGGCGCCGTTACCATAAAACCATTTTTTTGTACCTGCAGGATCTCCATCAATATATTCAACTTCAGATTCAATTAGTCCGTTCTCATAATAAGTTTTGCTTATGCCGGAAAGAATATCGTCCTTATAAAATTCAACCGAAGCCATTACTCCATTTGGATGATATGTTAAAGCAATTCCATTCTTATTGTTGTTCCGGTACATATACTCCCCTTTTAATGTGCCGTCTTTATAAAATACTTTTGCTAAACCTTTTCGGATCCCTTTTACATATTCAATTTCCGATTCCACAACGCCGTTTTCGTACATGATATAACTTTTACCGTTCAACGTGTCGTTTTCGTAATTCCATTCTTCTTTAAGAAATCCACCGGCATAATAAATTTTGGTCGAATTTTCTCTTCTGCCATCTCGCTTAAAAATTTCTTCTTTGATGATGCCGTTATCAAAAAAATTTCTAACGTTTTCTTCTTCCGCTTCAACTTTGCCTTTGAAATCAAAACGCACGCGGTTTATTAATTCGCCTTCTTTATAATCATCCTTTACGCGCAATGTACCGCCGGAATCATAAACCCTCACAATTCCTTCCATCCTATCTTCTTTAAAGTTAGCTTCAACTGCCGTTCGCTGATTACTTTCATAAAGCACTTTTGTAATTCCATTTTGTTTACCATCCACATAAGAGCGTTCGACTTCAACGGCGCCGGATTTGTAAAATGTTTTCGATATTCCCTGCAGCATCCCGTTTATGTAATTCCATTCCCCCTGCTTCTCGCCGGTTTTATAATATGTAAAAGTTAAACCATCGAGTTTTCCGTCAACATAATACTGTTCACTCCAAAGTTCGCCTGTTTCATAATACCATTTTGAAATTCCCTGCCGCAAACCGCTGATATAATTCCATTCGATGCTTACTTTTCCGTCTTCAAAGTACCAGGTAGAAATTCCGTTTTCTTTACCATATTCATAGTGCCAGACCTTCCAAAGTTTTGCGTTCGGGTAAAATTCTTTGTAAGAACCATGCAACTCATCATACCGGTATTCACCCTCGGTTTTAAGCACACCGTTCGGGTAGAATGTTTTCTTCACCTCAATTTTTGCTGCATCCTGAGCAAAAGCTGAAGAGAAAACTAAACTAATAAGTAATATTTGTGAGAAGAGAATCTTCATTAATTTCTGTAATATTATATTATAAATTTGCGGTAAAATTAAAATTATTCCCGCTGAGATGAAATCTATTAACCTTTCACTCTTTAACTGCTGCTTGTAATTTTATAACCCAATTTAATAATCACTAAAGCGGCTCTTGTTTTTTCGTTCGGGTACTCAAAAGATAAACGGAATGTGCCTCCGGTACCTTCACGAATTTTCAATAACTCGATATCTTTAATGTTTATTCCCTCCTCAAATAGCGCATTTGTAAGTTTAGCAAGAACGCCAGGTTCATCATTCACATAAACCAGCAAATCGTAAAGCTGGCGAATAAATCCTTTCGAGTTTTTCGGAATTTCATCACGAACGGCAGCGGCATTTTCAAATGCTTCTTGAAGCGCTTTTACATCATCATTAATTATTGCAGTTTTAATTGTTTTTATTTGATGTTCAAATCTTTCGAGAGCATTTAGAATTTCAATTTTATTATTTTGAATTACCGGTTCCCAAATATTAAAAGCACTTGATGCAATTCGTGTAATATCCCTAAATCCCCCGGCAGCAAGGTGAATTGTCTGTTCTTCGGGTAGAGAGTTTATTAACGATACTGCTATAAGCTGGGGAAGATGACTTACGGAGGCGACAACTCTGTCGTGTTCTTCAGGTGTTAAAAAAATAATTCTTGCGCCTAATGATTCAAGCAAAGAAATCAAAATATCAATATTAGAAGTTTTTTCTTTGCGAGTTAAAATATAAACTGCATTTTCAAAAAGAAGTTGATCGGAATTAGCATATCCGCCATTCTCTTTGCCTGTCATCGGGTGCCCGCCGATAAAAATACCTTTTTGTTTTACTTCATCCCACCTTTGATGGAATACAGATTTCACGCCGGAAACATCCGTAAGGATTGTGCTTTCTTTCAACGCGGGCGCAAGAGTTGATAAAGCTTTTAACGATAGGTTCGTTGGCAAAGCTAAAAAAATAATATCCGCATCTGCCGTCATTTCTATTTCAGATAAAGCAGAATTTATCACTCCTTCAGAAAGCGCTTTCTCAAATACTTCGGGAATATCGAAAGCGGAAATTTCGATTGATGGAAAATTCTGCTTAATTGATTTTGCAATTGAGCCGCCAATCAGCCCCAAGCCAATGATAGATATTTTAAGAGAAGATAAATTCTTTCTATTTGTCACATCGTACGCCCGATTACTTCGGCAATAGCTTTTAGTTGTTTCATCATATCTTCAAATTGTTTTGGTAATAATGCCTGAGGTCCGTCGCTCAAAGCTTTTTCGGGGTCGTGATGCACTTCCACCATTATAGCATCGGCGCCGGCAGCTACGGCGGCTCTTGCCATTGGGACTACTTTATCTCTCAAGCCCGTAGCGTGTGATGGATCGGCGGCAACGGGAAGATGGCTGCGTTTGTGAACGACGGGAATTGCAGATACATCAAATGTATTACGCGTGTAGGTTTCAAATGTCCTGATGCCGCGCTCGCATAAAAATACGTGTTTGTTTCCGCTTGCAAGAATATATTCGGCGGACATCAACCAATCTTCTACAGTAGCCGCCATACCTCTTTTTAGCATTATAGGTTTTTGAGTTTTTCCAAGCTCGCGCAGAAGAGAAAAGTTTTGCATGTTGCGTGCGCCAATTTGAATAATGTCAGAATATTTTTCTACTATTTCAATTTGTCCCGATTCCATCACTTCGGTTACAACGGCAAGTTCATATTCATCGCCGGCTTTCCTGAGTAATTTTAATCCTTCTTCACCCAAGCCCTGGAAAGAATATGGTGAAGTTCTCGGTTTAAATGCGCCGCCCCGCAAAATTTTGGCGCCTGCATTTTTGACTATTTCCGCAATGGTCATCATCTGCTCTTCGCTTTCAACAGAGCATGGACCCGCAATTACCGGTATTGCAACGCCGCCAAGTTCAACGTTTTTTATTTTTAAAACAGAGTTTTCTTTTTGAAACGTCCGGCTGGCAAGTTTAAAAGGTTCGGTTATTCTATGTACCTGAAGTACACCATCGATTATGGAAATTTTTCTTGAATCAAAATTAGGCTGTACGCCAATTGCACCGAGTACAATCTGCTCAACGCCTGTAGATTTGTGAACTGAAAATCCATAATCTTCAAGATGTTTAATTACATTTTCAATTTGTTTTTCAGTTGCATTTCGTTCAAGTACTATTACCACTACTTCACTCCAATCTTCATTAATGAAATCTTTTTTCACCGGCTGTAATAGCCATGTTTATATAATCTTCTTTTGTAGGAATTGCGCATGAATACCTTGCGCTGTAGGCACAGTAAGGATTATAAGCTTTGTTAAAATCGATAGTGTATTCATATTCCGGGTCAGCGTTCAATTCAAAATCTAAATATCTTCCAACTCCGTAAGTTTCTTCTCCGGTAGTGTTGTCCGTAAACCAGATGCTGAAATATTCATCTCCATTTTTAGAAAATCCTTTATACATGTTTAATTTATAATAGGCGCCGGAATAATTGAATTTAAGATAACCATATTTAACAGCTTTTCTTTCCTCTCCCTTAGTGCCGAATACTTTTACCGTATCTTTGTTTCTGTATTCAGTCAATCTACTTTTGAAAACAAACCCGGGATTTACATCATAGTAAACAAGCCGATGAAACTTTGCATTCGAATCTCCTGCAAAGGGGGAATCTGACGTTTGTCCAAATATAGAATCTTTTTCCGCTCTTTCTTTTTCAATCGATTTTATATATCGATCATATTCGGGTGAATATTTTTTCCCGCAAGAAATCAACAGAAATGCCGAAGTAAAGATTAGAATATAAATTGTGAATTTGGAAACGATACCCATCATTCTATATTATCCTTTAACTGCTTTTTGAGCTGACTAAGTTTGTTTAATGCTTCAAGCGGAGTAAGATTATTTATCTCAATTCCGTCAATCTCTTTGCGAATTTTGTCATCCTGAAATTCAAATAAACTTATTTGATTGCTTTCTTCACTATTAATTTTTTTAAGTTTTTCTTTCTTAATTTCGTAAGGCGTCAACTCTTTTCCTTCTAAATTCTCAAGTATTTCTTTAGCGCGGTTGGTTACGAACCTTGGCAGACCCGCCATTTGAGCAACCTGGATGCCGTAACTATGATCAGCTTTTCCTGGATTTACATTATGCAGAAAGATCACTTTATCATCATACTCCCGAACTTCAACTTTATAATTTTTTATCCTCGGAAAAATCTCTGCCATTTCATTTAGTTCGTGATAATGAGTAGCAAATAAAGTCTTTGCCGCAACGGCAGGGTTATCATGAAGATATTCGGTGATAGCCCACGCAATTGAAATACCATCAAAGGTGCTTGTTCCCCTACCTATTTCATCAAGAAGAACAAGGCTTTTTGATGTAGCATTGATTAAAATGTTAGCCGCTTCCTGCATCTCAACCAAAAATGTTGATTCACCAGCGGCAATGTTATCACTTGCGCCAACTCGTGTAAAAATTCTATCAACCAAACCGATCGTCGCTTTTTTTGCCGGTACAAAAGAACCAATCTGCGCCAAAAGAATGATCAACCCGACCTGCCTAAGAAATACAGATTTTCCCGCCATGTTTGGTCCGGTTAAAATAATGATTTGCGTGTCGTTATTATTTAAGTGACAACTATTAGCAGTATATTTTTCACCGGGCGGCAATATCCGTTCAACTACCGGATGCCGTCCATCAGTGATTTCTATTCCTTCATTGTCGTTCAAAACGGGTTTGGAGTAGCTGTATTGTTCTGCGCATTCGGCAAAAGAAATTAAACAATCCAGTATTGCAATATAATGTGCGTTTTGCTGAATAGCTTCCGCTTCGGCAGCTACTGTTAATCGGAGTTCGTTAAAGAGTTCCGATTCCAGATCATAAATTTTTTCTTCGGCGTGAAGAATTTTATCTTCGTACGTTTTTAGTTCGGGAGTTATAAACCGTTCGGAGTTAACAAGGGTCTGTTTACGAATATAATCAGCAGGCACTTTATCTTTATGTGTATTGCTTATATCGATATAGTATCCAAATATTTTATTATAATTTACCTTCAAAGATGAGATACCGGTTTTCTCACGTTCGCTTTTTTGAAGATTGGCGATCCAGTCTTTTCCATTCAATGAAATATCGCGGAGTTCGTCTAATTCGGGGCTGTATCCGGCTTTTATAACGCCTCCGTCTGCAACACTCAAAGGCGGATTATCTACAAGAGATCTTTCAATTCTCTCAATAAGTCTGTCAAGTGAAAGAAGATTGCTGTTTATTGTAACAAGCAATTCGGAATAAAAAGGCAGCAGTGTTTCTTTAAGTAAAGGTATTTTTTTTAATGAAGTTTTAACCGCATTAATTTCGCGGGGATTTGCTCTGCCGGTGCATACTTTTGAAATTAATCTTTCAAGATCGCCTATTTCTTTAAGATGCTGAATTATTTTTTTTCTAAAACTTCCTTCCGTTAAAAGTTCTTCAACGCCGTTAAGCCGTTTTTGAATAATGTTTAACTTTTTTAACGGAGCCGATATCCACTTCTTCAAAAGCCTGCCGCCCATAGCAGTTTCGGTTTTATCCATAATCGCAATGAGCGAGCCTTCTCTTCCGCCGTCGTGCATGGAAAAAGTTATCTCAAGATTTCTCTTGGTTGAAAAATCAAGCGACATGTAATCAGATGGATTATAAGCCGATATTTTTGTGATATGCGAAAGATTTGCCTTTTGTGTTTCCTGAAGGTAATTTAAAACTACACCCGAAGAAATTATTCCGGCGTGGAGTAAATCAACTCCGAAACCTTTTAAATTAACAGTCTTAAATTGCATTATAAGCAGGTCTTTTGCATACTCAAAGCTAAAGATCCAATCATCTACTTTGGTAATTCGAATGTTTGGATTCAGTTTATGAATTATAGCCGTCAGTTTGTCTTTATCTTTTTTTTGAACGAGAATTTCGGAAGGGTTGATCGACTCAATCTGTTGAACAAAAACATTTTCCGGAACTTCAAATGAATAAAACTCACCGGTTGATATATCGCAGAAAGAAATCCCCACAATTTCTTCTTTTAAACAAACGGCAAGAAGATAATTGTTTTTTTTATGGTCGAGCAGTTTATCCGAAAAAGCAACTCCGGGAGTTACAACTTCAACTACTTCACGTTTTACAATTCCTTTTGCAAATTTTGGATTTTCCATCTGCTCGCAGACAGCAACACGGTAACCAGCCCTAACAAGTTTAGGCAAATAAGTGTCAATTGCGTGATGTGGAAAACCTGCAAGCGGGATGTCTTCTCCATTATTTGTTCCCCGTTTAGTTAAAGTAATCCCAAGAACTTTTGAGGCAAGTTTTGCATCTTCATCAAAGGTTTCAAAAAAGTCGCCAACCCTAAAAAGTAATACTGTATCCGGGTGCTGCTCTTTCACTTTAAAGTACTGTGCCATTAAAGGCGTTTGCTGCATATTAGCTTTCATAAGAGGAACAAAAATACCGTAATGAGTTAATAATATCAATTAAGA
>Ga0100380_10002586_pt1 | contig 19488 bp, 20 predicted proteins | sample CryGeymeta201504_FD_80417 | JGI IMG/M metagenome (GOLD analysis project Ga0100380, IMG submission 80417) | Groundwater microbial communities from Crystal Geyser aquifers in Utah, USA - Crystal Geyser metaG 2015-04 | ecosystem: Environmental > Aquatic > Deep subsurface > Groundwater | place... | reverse complement strand
GTCCCCGAAAGTTGCCTCTCGAAAGGTCGTGAACCTCAACGAAAGGAGAATTTTCATAAGTACTTTTGCAGATATCTCCGCAAAAACTACTAAACACATCACCCGTGGCAATATTCACGCCATCCTGGGCATACTTCTCATTTTTGTTTTTTTCCATTTTTATTGATTTTAATGTACAACTTTCAACTGATTAATTAACATGAAATTATCATAATAAATTAAAAAAGTCAAAAACTCTTTCAAATTCTAAATTTCACTCAATCCCCCAAATCCTCATTAATCATCAACCACAAATCCTCCTTATCTTTTAGTCGTCGGCTTAAATCTTCTAGTTCCCGAACTTTTTCCGGTTTATAGTCTTTATAATGCTCTAAAAAATAAGCAAGTAATTCTTTTTTGTATTCTTCCATCTCCTGAATTTGTCTTTCAATCGTCTTCAATTCTCTTTTACGCGTTTTGAGTTCTAAATAATTATTTTGCTCCTTTGGCTTCGCATCGCTTACTTGCTCCTCCTCTGATTTAAGCGCTAATTCTTTTTCCAAATTGAAAACATAATCATCATAATCTTCGTGTCGTCTTTTAGCCCGCCCATCTTTTATCTCAACGATACCAGTCGCTACTAATTTAGAAAAAGTTCTATCGTGACTCGCAAATAAAACCGTTCCGGTCCAAAGTTTTAAAGCCGCCCCTAAAGCTTCAGTTGTATCAAAATCTAGATGACAAGTCGGCTCATCTAAAATCAAAACATCAGGTTTAGATAATAATAGCCCCGCCAAAAGAAGACGCGATCTTTCTCCGCCCGATAAAACGGAGACCGGTTTTTTAAGTTCTTCGTCTTTAAATAAAAAATCTCCCGCCATTTTCAAAACACTTTCGGTCTTGATGTCCGAGGAAGCTAAGCGACGCAAGAAAGCGCCAGCTTGTTCGCGACCATCCATTAATTCCATTTCTTCTTGTCCGTGATAGGCAAGGCGGGAATTAGCGGCAAATTTAAAAGAGCCACCACAAATTTCTAAGCGTCCCGCTAAGGTTTTAATTAAAGTTGTTTTCCCCTGCCCATTTAAACCAAGAATTGCCAATCTTTCTCCAGCCCGACAATCGAAATCAATTTTAGAAATAAGGGGCTTAGAATTATAACCAATATCTAAATTATCAATTTTTAAAACAAAATTGTTTTTTTTCGGAACGGGCGGAATCTTAATTCTTGTGATATTTGTTTTAGTTTCAATATTAATTCTTTTTTCTTCAAGTTTATTTATTTTTCTAATAACTGATTGAGCTTGCTTGGCTTTTGAATCTTTATAACGAAAGCGATCAACAAATTCCTGCCAATGTTCTTGTTGTTTTTTTAAACTTTCATTCGCCTTAATAGAGCTCGCTAATTTTTCCGCTTTAAAATTTAAATAACTTTCAATATTGCCCGTGTAGTGATAGCAGCCATTTTTAGAAATCTCAATCGTCTCTTTACAAGTTCGTTTTAAAAATTCTCTATCATGAGAAATAACTAAAAAACTTCCCGAATAAGAATTTAAATAATTTTCTAATAAAATAATAGTATTTAAATCTAAATAGTTACTCGGCTCATCAAGAAGAAATAAGTTAGGCTCTTTTAAAAGCATCCCGCAAAGCCTAAGCCGCATTCGCCAACCACCCGACAAATCTTTAGCCCTTAAAGCTAATTTATTTTCATCAAGCTCAAAGCGACTAGCAAGTTTTTTAGCGGTCCAATCAGGGCATTCCCCTTGTCTAATTAAATATTCAAGAGCGCTCTCCTTTTCTAGCCAGTTCTCATTTTGTTTTAAATAACCAATTCTCGCTTCGTCGTGAATGATAAGCTCGCCCGCATCAGCTTGCTCCTCACCGCTAATAATTCTAAATAAAGTTGATTTACCGGCACCATTAATACCAACTACGCCGATTTTTTTCTTATCAGAAACGGCAAAAGACAGACCAGAAAAAATCTTTTCGCCGCTATATTCTTTCATTAAATCTTTTATTTGTAACAAAATCGGCATATCTTTACCTTAATTCTAATGTTCTTATCTTATGGCAAGAATAGGGTAATGGCAAGTTTTAATTGCTTAAAGCCCTAAATAATTTTATAATTATATTATAAACTTAAATTAAAGCCCTGATGTTAAATTTCTTAAAAGCCAATAAAATAATCCTAAGTATCTTATCTTTTTTAATTATCGGATTAGGGATTTATGCCAATTCATTTCAAAATGAGTTTATTTGGGATGATGATGACTCAATTGTTAATAATATTTATATTCAAGACTTCCACTATTTCCCAAAATATTTTTCAGAAAATCTAATTGCTGGATCCGGTCAAACTACAAATTATTGGCGACCTGTTTTACTAATAAGTTTTGCTCTTGATTATAAAATATTTAACCTTAATCCTCTTGGCTATCACCTCACAAATACCTTACTCCACATTCTTGTCGCTATTTTAGGATTTTTCTTAATTTATACCTTAAGTCAAAAAAAATTCTTACTTTCATATTTACCAGCGCTATTATTTTTAGTCCATCCGCTTCAAACTGAAGCCATAACTTATATCGCTGGACGAGCCGATCCTCTATCTTCAGTTTTTGCGCTATTAACTTTAATTTTCTATGTTAATTTCAGAAATAAAAATAATAAAAAATATTTATTTTTTTCAGTTGGTACTTTTCTTTTGGCTCTTCTTACTAAAGAACAGTCAATTCTTTTACCAGCCCTAGTTCTTTTAGTTGAAGTTTGTTTTTTCTCTAATAAAGATAATTGGCGCCAGAATATAAAAATTCCCCTTTACTTATTTGGGATTTCTGTTCTTTACTTTTTATCCCGCATAACTTTTCTAAATTTCAATGATATTCTTGGTGGTGCTAATAATGTGGCTGGTTATAATGCTAGTCTTTTTAATCGTCTTTTAACTTTTACTTGGGTAATAATTAAATATCTCGCTCTATTATTTGTACCAAAAAATCTACACATGGCTTATGAAATTGAACCAATCACTTCAATTTTAAGTCCAAGCGTTTTTCTTTTTATCGCCGTCTTCGCGTTGGTTATTTTCATTATTTATAAAACTTGGAGGGAAAATAAATTAATTAGTTTTGGTTATCTTTGGTTTATAATTATTCTTCTACCAAGAACAAATATCATTTCTATTAATCGACCCCTTTATGAACATTGGCTCTATTTACCGATGCTTGGTTTTTGGCTCGGAACCTTGACTTTAATAATTTATTTATTTAAAAAATTTCAAACTCTAAAATGGCAAAAAATTAGTCTTAACTTGCTAATAATAGTAGTTATAATTTTTGCCACTTTTTTAAGCTATTTAACAATTTTAAGAAATAAAGATTGGCGCAATCCAATAACTTTTTACGAGAAAAATTTAAAATACACTCCAAATAGTTATATCCAAAAAAATAATCTTGGCATGAATTATGCAAGAGTAGATAGGCATCAAGAGGCAATAAGACAATATCAAGAATCCTTAGAAATACTTGATGTCTATCCCCAAGTCCATTCAAATTTAGCTAATAGCTTGTTAGCTATAGGAGAGCTTGAAGAAGCAGAAAAAGAATGTCAAAAAGCTCTAGAAATTGACGATAGCTTTATTCTTCCTTATCAAACCTTGATAAATATTTATTTAACTCAGCGTGATGCGGCTAAACTTAATTTATTATTAACTCAGCTAGAAACTAAAACGAATCCAGAAACTTTTTTTAATTTAGCAGTATCGACGCTACTAAGCTTACAAGACTACGAAGGCGCTATTAATCTAACTCAAAGAATGTTAGAAAAATATCCTAATAATGTTGAACTTAATAACGTGTTATTAAATTTAAAAATAAAACAATTAAATAATTCTACTCAATACAACAATCAATAACTTTTTTAACTAATACCCCTAATTTACCCATGAAACCTTTTTTCTCTTCATCTTTTTTGTTAACCGCCCCGTCATCAATTTTTTTGACATCACCAATATTTAAAAGTTTCATATTCAAACCCCAAAAAAGTGAGTATAAATTATAGGCCTTACCAAATAAATCATAAGCATCTTCCTTTTTGCCCATACCCAATTGCTTTGTTCCAACTTCCATTAAGCGATAAGAGGCGGCAAGTAAATGTTTAGAAATACACCAAACCTCTCCCTCATATTCTTTAATTACCCGCTTTAACAAATCTTTTCGCATCTCTCTAACATCTTTAATTAAATCATAATACTCTGTCTTTCCGGTTTTCGCGCCAGAAAAAAAGAAATGCTCTTCAATTCCGACTAAATTCATAATTGCAATTGTTAGATCTTGGTCTGAAGACAAGTCCATCTTCTCCTGTTTCTTCATCGAATCAGCTTTTTCAATGAAGTCATTTAAATTTTTAATTGTTTCTTTGTTTTCTTGATTTTCCATATATTTAATCTAATTATTTAGTTAGGAAATAAAAAATTGCTGTCATGATAATAAGTGGGGCAATTGGCATTACAACTTTTTGAAAAGGAAAATAAGCATGGCCACCGTTTTTTTCTTTCATATCTTCATACCAACTCGCACCAAACCAAAAACCAAAACTACCAACAACAACTCCTAAAAATATTTTATCAACTGGCCCGCCACTAAACATCTCCATTGGATTAGCCATTATGTTCATAAAATAAAGAGGAACAACAACTAATAAGTAATAGCCGATTATCGTCATGGCGGTTCTGAATTTAAAGTTGATATTTTTTTTCACAAACCAAGATAGTGTCCAAGCAATCATTGAGACCGTTAAACCGCCAATCCAAAGCCCAGCAATAGAATCATCAACCCCTAAAGAGCGAGAAAAACCAACACCAGCTCCAACCGCAATCGTGCAAACCGGACAAACTGCTAAAGCATTTTTAGTAGCGACTAGAGTTCCTAAGAGAGCGGGCAAGACTAATAAATATTTTTTCATAAATTTATTTTTAAATATCTTCTACTCATTTTCATTTAAGGTTTCTTCTTTAACTTCAGTTTCAACTTCAACATTTTCAATTTGAATAGTCTCAGCCTCGGTCTCAGCCTCGGTCTCAACTTCAACATTTTCAGTTTCAAAAGTTGTAGCCTCAAAGTTCTTAATCTCAATTCCATTTTCCGGCTCCAAATTATCAAGAGTCGCAAGTTCCGCTTCAAAGAAAGCAATAATATCACGATCGCCAATTAAGCAATTTTCGCCGTCCCAAAGAAAAGGCACGCCAATAGAGTTCGTATTTAAACCACAAGATTTAGCTTTAGCAGTCATTAAAGTAGCATTAGCTTGGTTATTATAAACCTCACGCTTATCAAAACTTATTTTACTTTCAACATTCTCAGTTTCAAGATAGGTTTCAACTACTTTACAATAAGAACAACCATCACCATAAAAAAGAACTATATCGCTTTTAGCAGTTTTATCGGTCGTCTTTATTCCCGTCTCACTTTTGGCCACAAAAATAATTGCGACCACTGCTAAGGCCAAAAAAATAATGGCCGGTGTAAAAGTTTTTTTATTCATATATTTTTATTTTTTAATGAATTAATAAATTAAATAACTTAACTAAATAAATATCCTAATAAATATTTTAAATAATAAAGACCGCTCAAAATAAAGACCGAAGCGACTAAATAACGCAAAACTTTTTCAACTTTTTGCACCACCTTAAAAGCTTGGCTTACAGTTTTTAAGCTATAAGCGATAATTAAAGAAAATATTATAACTGGTAAGCCAGTGCCTAAAGCAAAAATCGGGGATAATAATAGGCCGGAAGTTGATTCTAAAATTAACGGGATTAAAACTCCAAAAAATAAAACTCCACTATAAGGACAAAATGCCAGCGCAAAAATAACTCCTAACAATAAACTACCGAGATAGCCCTTGCTTGCTAGAGTTTTTTTTAATTTTTCTAATTTATCGCTACCGTCTTTAAAATTAATTTTAATAAGCCCAAACATTATTAAGCCAAGAATAATTAAAACTGGGCCCAAAATCTTTTCGCCCCAGCCTTGAAAAATACGAGCGATGTCAAAAGAGGATAAGCCAAAATAAATAAGAAGAGCTAAAAGAAAATAAGTAATCCCCCGCCCAGCGGTATAAAATAAGCCCGACAAAAAAGTTTTCCTAGCTGAGGCTAGATTTTTAGAAATAAAAGCAACGGCCGTAATATTAGTCGCTAAAGGACAGGGACTAATTGAAGTTAAAACACCTAAAAAGAAAGCTGATAGTAAGGGGATGTTAGTTGAATCTATAATTGTATTTAAAAATTCCATAAGTTATTTTAAAATCTTCTTAATTTAAACGCGACTCAATTCTATTTTTTAAATAATTTTTAAAATCTTCTTTATCGCCTAAATAACGCCAAACTCTAACATCTTCTTCGATGTGGTCGATTCCATCATAAATTTCATTTATCTTTAAAGAGGAACTAACCGCTTCAAACTTGTTTGCCAACTCTTTATTCTCCGGTAAATCAATATTTACTTTTTGAAAGCTTATTTTTCCACTAGCAATTTCGTCTTGAAAAAAATCGTCAACTGCTTCGTTCAAATATTCCTCTAAAGTAATACAAGAAGCGCAACGAGCGCTAGCATGAAAATACATAATTTCAATTTTATCAGATTTAGGCCTCGTCTCTAAACTTATATCTGTACTAGAACTTTGGCTATTTCTGGCTGAACCTAAAATTATTAAGGCTAAAGAAATGACGAAAAAAATAGTTAGTTGAATTAATAAAGATTTATTTTTCATAAAATTTTTTTAACTTGAAAATTAGAAACTAAATTAAAGAGCCGAAAATTAAACCAGCGATAGTTGAATAAAAAATAACTAATAGGGCGTAAGCAGTGGTCTTCCTATTACCCAGTACTTTTCTAATTACTAATAAGTTAGGTAAACTTAAAGATGGACCGGCAAGTAATAAGGCTAGCGCCGGCCCCTTGCTCATACCTTTCGTCATTAGAGCTTGTAAAATAGGAACTTCGGTTAAAGTTGAAAAGTACATAAAAGCTCCAAAAACCGAAGCAACTAAATTTCCTAAAATTGAATTTTCTCCAACCAAATTAACGATTAAAGACTCTGGTAAAAATGGCATAATAAAGCCGGCAACAAAAACACCAATAAACAATAAGGGTAATAATAATTTAGTAAACTTCCAAGTCTCCGCTAACCATTCTTTATTAGTTTTACGTTTAAAATAAACAATTGAGATTATTGCTGTTGTTAAAGCTAGACAGAACATCAAAAAATATTTTAAATCACTCGCAAAACTTAAACCATTAACAACCAGAATTGCAACCATGCTTAACATGAAAAATAAAACGGTAGAGTTTTTATATTTCTCACCTTGCTCCTCGTTAATAAATAAACCACCAGCTTCTGTTTTTTCTTTAAAAATAAATTGCATTGACAAGCCGACTAAGATTGACATAGAAATAGCAGCAACAACACGAGCGGTACCAATTTCTATTCCAAGAACAGACATAGTTAAAAATATCGCCGCAATATTTATTGCTGGACCCGAAAAAAGAAAAGTTATAGCTGGACCTAAGCCAGCTCCCCGTTTTCTAATACCAGCAAATAAAGGTAAAATAGTACAAGAACAAACCGCTAAAATTGTTCCGGACACGGAAGCGATTGAATAAGAAATATATTTTTTCGTCTTACCCCCTAGATATTTCAGAACAACATCTTTTTGAACAAAAACAGCAATTGCCCCGGCAATAAAAAAAGCTGGAACCAAACAAGTTAAAATATGTTCTCTAGCATATTCATTAAGTAGAGCTAATCCAGCTAAAATTGCCCCGCCCATTACTGGAGAGTCAAGCGGCACAAAATAAAAAATCAAAAATAAACTTAATAGCCCTAGTCCAAGCCATAATTCCTTCTTCATAAAATAAAAATTACAAATATTTACTAATTATTTCTCTAACTTCTTCGGAGCTAGGAAGGCGACCACTTAAAACTGGCCTACTATTAATAGCTAAGGCCGGCGTGGACATAATACCCATGGCAATCATTCTGTCTATTTCTGTTACATAAATAACCTTAATATCTAAACCTAATTGACTCAAAACTTCATTAGTTATTTCTAATAATTTATGACACTTAGGGCAGCCCGAGCCCAGGACTTCAACACTTTCAATCTTATTACTCATAATTTTTAAGAAAACTTGTTAACAATGAATTATATTTTTTAAAAACTTCTCTATTTGTATGATAATAATTCTTTTTTCCCACCTTTCTTATCTTAAGTAAATTAAAAGAATTTAAAATTTTTAAATGACTAGAAATTAAATTTTGCGCTAAACCTAAGTTACAAGAAAGCTCATCAACATATAATTCCTCATCCTTCAAAAGACATAAAATTTTCAGACGATTATTATCACCAATAATTCGTAAAAATTTAGCCAAACCAACATAAGCTTCGGTTAGCTTTTTATTAACGCAACAATCAGCTTTAGCTTCGCAATTAATTTTCATATTTTTATAATCAATTTAATTTGATTATCAATTTATATTGATATGATAGCAAAAATCGAAAGTCGGGTCAACGACCTAATTCTGAGTCAAGACAAGTGATAAGGGTCTACTAAAGATTTAAAAAATGCTATAATAAATCTATGTTATTAGATTTTATTAAAAAAAATAAAAGAATAATAATCATTATTGGGACAGTTTTAATTGCCCTAGCTTTATCTTTATCAATTATTAATATAGCTCAAGCCCCTTCAATTAAATTGGAAAGGTTTAAAAATGGAAAAAACTTTAATAACTTATTTGATCCTCGCGCCCAAGAAGAACTAATCACCACAGAATATCAAGAACCAGAAACTGCTTCAACAAAAGAAATCACCATCATTTTCGCCGGGGACATTATGCTCTCAAGAACGGTTAACGCAAAAATGGAACAATATAATGACTATAGTTGGCCATTTTTAAAAACTTACGAAACCATTAACAGAGCCGACTTAGTTGTTGCTAATTTAGAATCTCCCTTCTTACAAGACTCAAATTATCAAGTTTCAACCGGCTCTTTCTCCTTCAAAGCTAATCCAAACTCTATTTTTGGTTTAAAATTAGCAAACCTTGGCTTATTATCATTAGCAAATAATCATTCTTTAAATCAGGGAAAACAAGGAATAATTGATACTATAGAAATATTAGAAAAAAATGGAATTAAATTTGTTGGCGCCGGCTTAAACGAAGAAGGGGCGCGAAAACCAGCAATAATAAATATTAAGGGTTATAATTTTGCTTTTTTTGGTTATTCTTACCAAAATGATTACTCAGTTGCAACGACAAATAGAGCAGGAATAGCAAATATGGATGTAAAAAAAATGAAAAATGATATTAATTTAATAAAAAATACTACAAATTCTCCAGATTTTATAATTATTTTAATGCATGCAGGAACTGAATACGTTACCGAGCCGAATTGGCAACAAAAAGAATTTGCTAGAGCCGCAATTGATGCCGGGGCTGATCTCGTGATTGGCCACCATCCTCATTGGCCTCAAACTTTTGAATTTTATCATAATAAACCAATTATATATTCTTTAGGTAATTTCGTTTTTGATCAGATGTGGTCCGAGGAGACAAGACAGGGTTTATTACTAGAAACTACTTGGCAAAATGGCCTAAAATCTTTAAAATTCATCCCAACGAAGATTTATGACTATGGTCAAGTAGAAATTTTAGCTACTAGTAGCGAAAAAACTAAGATTTTAGAAAAAATTGGGGCAAATGAGAGTGGAATAATCATGGATGAAAAGAAAAATGAAGAATAATCAAGATAATAAGAAATTATTAATTATTTATGAAGATTAAAGTAAATCCAATCCCCTAATATAAAGTATTTACAAAAGAAACGATATCAGATAAAATCAAAATTGTTAATAATGTTCTAATTTAATGAAAATAGGGCTTGATGGCGAAGTGGTCTAACGCTGCGGTTTGCAAAACCGTCATTCGTGGGTTCGAATCCCACTCAAGCCTCAAAATAAGAAGTCAAGATAAATTCTTGACTTTTTTGTTATAAATACCTGTGGATAACTTGTGTTTTCTGTGTATAAAAAAATTATTTAAGTCCATAATATCCTGGACTTAAGTCTAAAAATCATTAAAAATACATCGTTTTTTTATTTAAAATAAGATAAAAATATAAAATATTGCTAATTTTAGTATAGGACGCTTGACCCACCATTTTTAATATGCTATAATAAGTGTATAAGTTCTTTGATACCTAGCTTCTGAATCCAAATTGTCAACACTATCTTGACGATAATTAACGAGCAAATTAAGAAAAGCGCTAAAAACAGATGAAAATTTATAAAAAACAAAAAGATATTTTTATAAGATTTTATCAAAATTAATTAGCGAAATAAATTACAAAATATCTTTAATTTTGCTAGAAGCTGGAAGAAAAATATCAAATTTAATTTGATAAACAACTCTTCAAGATAGTAAAGAGACTAAATCTCGATAAGAAAATAGACAAAATACTATTTTCCGCTTGGGATTGAGACTCGCTTCGGATTTGCCTATTATTTATTTATTATATTTTTTAATAAAGAGAGGCCCTTAGCGGGTCTCTTTTATTTTAGGGGCCAGGGATGGTTTTACTTTTTAATCTTTAAGTTATTTAAAATTAGCCAAAAAGAAGGAATAACTATCATAACATCAGCTAAATTAAAAACCGTGAAATAGCGAAGCTCAAGATAATCAACAACAAAACCTAAAGAAAGTCGGTCAATTAGATTGCTTAAAGCCCCAAAAAAGATAAATAACAACAAAATTATTTCTAATTTCCTGTCTTTTTCCTTGATAATTAAGAATATTAAATAAATTGCTAAAAGGATTATAAGTAAAACTATAAAAATATTTAAAATCGGCCCAGATAATGGTAAAGAAAAAGAAATGAAATAATTTTTAGTTAAATTAAACAAGAGTAAATTAGGAATTAACTCGATTGGCGCCTCTAAATTCAGGGCTTTAGCCTTTAAAATTCTGTCAGCCAAAAAAAATATAGCTAAACCGAAAGTAATAGCTATATTTACCAACAAAGTTTTAATAGTTTTCTTATTCATTGTCTTGTAATTCAGTCTTACAAGTTATGCAAGAGCTAGCCGTTGGTCTGGCAAGTAAACGTTTAGCATTGATTGGGTTGTGACAATATTTACAGATTCCATAATCACCAGAAGCAATTCTTTTTAAAGCCTTTTCTACATCCTCAAGACTCTTTTCCAAAACTTTTTGAGCTACTATATTAGTTGAATAATCAGAGATTTCTTGAGCATTCTCATCTGGCTTATCACCATATTCAGGAAAAGCAGCCGATCTATCATCAGCCTCATGAGAATCTTCACGCGAAAAATTAACTAAATCTTTTAAAAGATCAGCTTTTTGTTTCAATAAAGAATTTTTTATTTCTTCCAGGGACGCCTGGTCCAAATCTTTTTCCATATTTTTCATTTTAATATAACAAAATATAACAAATTAAAAAAGCTCTAAAGCTCCTTTTATACTATATATCATAGCTTGTTTTATATTTTTTAGCAATAGTTGATTAGAATTCAGCTAGTATCCTTTGACAAGCTAAAAAGTTTTTGTTATGCTTTCTTCTGTAATTACAAGTGACACTTTGCGTCCTTTTTGGACGTTTTAAAAATAGAAAATATGGAGTGGTAGCTCAGTTGGTTAGAGCGCCTGCCTGTCACGCAGGAGGTCGCGGGTTCGACCCCCGTCCATTCCGCTAACGAAAAGAACTTGCCCTTGAGGCAAGTTTTTTTTTGTTTTAGATATTTTTGGGGGGGGTGAAAAGGCGAAGGCGACACCATAACATGATGATTTTTATTCTATAACATACTCCCTGTCATCAATAAGAACTTTATTGTTACTCCAAGATAATTCTATATTATCCAGGATTTCTATGTCGTTTTGAAATATTTTATTAAAATCATTTTGTACGTCAAATACTAATAACTCCATCTTTTCTTCATTTTCTTTTTTTATAACCAAAGCAATCTTTCCACCGTCTTTTGACCATTCAGCTTGAAGAAGATTAAATAATTTTGAATCGTCCCAAAATTCTCTCCTTAAAGTAAAAAGTTCATTACCTAATTTATCACCTACTGTAAACCCCGGAATGGCAGTATAATGAAGAGCGATAACTTTAGTTTTATCGGCAGACCATTTATAGTCCACACCATAATTTAACTCTAATTGTTTACCTGACTTCAAATCTATAAGATATAAAACCTGACACTCCGTGCCACATCCGGCAGAAACTAATATTTCTTCATTAGAAAACCATTCCCATCCAGAAGTCTTAAAACTACCATGGTATATTTCTTTTGTTTCTTTACTATTTATATCTCCGGTAAATATAAGAACTTGCCTATTATATTCATCATTATTTAAATTTTCTGTAAAAGCGTATTTATCTTTTAACGGTGAAAATTGTAAGAGACTTATAGTATTATTATTCTGCACAACCCTTTTTTTTGTTTGATTATCTATATAAAAAAGCCTTCCATACTCATCTTCGATAATTTTTTCAAGAGATATTTCTGATATTTCTATTGTGCTTTTTTCTGTTAATGTTTTATCTATGTTTAAATTAACTTTTTTTACTTTTAAAATTACAACTATAAAAAGAGCTGTACACACAAGGAAAATAAGTATCAAAAAAATAATTTTTTTATTAAATTTTTTCATTATTTTGAATAGAAAAAGTTTAAGTTTTCAATTTTTATTTTAAAGTCATTAGCCCAAAAAGGAGCTTTAATGCTATCATCGTAATAATGAGTAGCACCTTTAGTTAGATCGGGGATATTTTGAGAAATTACATCCCCTGCTATTTCATAAGTTTTCCGCCACTTTTTATAATCATTAATATTATCTGTGGTTCCCAATGGGTCTCTTAGCGCTTTTAAATTATTGTCTTCCGGGAAAGTTTCCCAAAACGCGGAATACTGCGATGGTTGCAAAATAATATTGTGATAAGTGTCCCAGCTCTTTCGCTTCCCGAGCCTATTCTTTATTGACCAAGCAATCGCAATACGCGCCTCTTCAGATGTGCCCCTTGCTTCTCCCCAAATAGCTCGAGCTAAAATCATTTGTTCCGTATCATCATTAAAAGATCCTGTCCATTTTGGATTATCAACGTTTGGAATGTTTTGAAGTGGAGTATCATCCTTACTATCTTCTGGTGAGTCAAAGTGAATACCTAAATCCAAGTGAACACTATTTAAAACAGGCGTTCTATCTGCCCAAAACTCTATATAATGAACTCCTTTTTCTAAGTTTGTATAGAATCTAGACTCTTTTGTATATCCTTGAAGTTGGTGGCCTTGCCAAAACCAATTTTTGCCCCACCAATTTGACTCTTGATTTTTTTCAATTCGGCCATCAATAATTAATTTTAAATCATCACTATCTCCTGATTTTTTTTCACAAGTCGCAGATACGTCTAGAATCTTTAAAGGTAAATCAATCAAAGCAATAGTGCTCCATGGTCGGCGATCTCCGTTTTCAGCCTGAATATTTTGTATGATTGCTTGACCTGGTTTTATTTGAATAATGGCTGGCTCCCTTGTAATAATAGCGCCATTTTTAGGATAAAATTTTATTTCGTGGTCACCTTTGTTTAAATTTAAAATAAAAACAACCGTTTTCTTAAGACCTTTTAAAGTTGTCCCGTTCCAGGTAGGGGGAATATTAAAATATTGAGCCCGCCCCTTAGCCGGAATTTCTCTTTGTTTAGTCCTATTTATTTCAACTCTCAAATCTTCACCCCCAAAAAATCCAAAAAATTTCCCATCCTGACAGCTAGCCTCTATATTAACAACAAAAATACCACTATTTACAGTACTAAATTTATAGCCATATTCATCCTTTATTTTTTTGAACATAATTATATAATTAATTCTATGATTTATATTCAAGAGTTTGTATTTTTTGCGATTTTTAGGAGCTTAATAATGATTATAATTTGAGATATTCATATTTAAAATATATTATATATGCATTAGCAAGTCAACATATTTGGGATGATTAAATTAATTATGTGTAAAGATATTTAAAATATTAGCCAATGTGGTAGTAAAAATTGATGTTTTCGGGGATAATTCTCGTGTATGAATAAATTACACGAGAAATCGCCTTGCTGCCAGGCGAAGGCGATTATGACGTGTAAACTATTGACATTTTTATCTATTTAGTATATAATGTTTATAGATATACACTATAAATAGTTAATAACTAAAAATGAAAAATACAATATTAAGCGAGAAAGATGCTAAAATTATAGAAGAAGTAATATTAAAATTTGGTCGCATCGTTTCTACGAACAATTTAATGAAAGTATTTACTAATGAATATAGTAAAGCTTCGGCTCATAATAGAATCCAGACCTTATATAAGGCTGGCTGGTTTTTGCGTATAAAAAAAGGCTTATACCTAATAATTGATAATTTGAGCTCAAGATCTCTTAATGATATCTCAATTTTCTTAATTGCCCAGGGAATCAATAAAGACTCCTATGTATCACTCCATTCTGCCCTAAACTACCACCAAATATTTGATCAATACAGCAATTCAACCTCACTTATTAATTTGGCTATCAGCAAAAAATTTAATTTTCAAAATAATGAAATAAAATTTATTAAAATTGCTAAAAAATATTATTTTGGTTTTGAGACTGTAAGAATAGACGGTAAATTAGTACAAGTCGCCACAAAAGAAAAAGCTTTATTAGACTATTTATATCTAGAGAAAGATTTTTATTCTGCGAGTTTGGTTTTTGAAAAAATAAAAAACCATAAAAACGAAATTAATTTTATAAAACTTGAAAACTTTGCTTTAAAATATGGCGCAACTGTTAGAAGAAAGCTGGGTTTTCTTTTAGATAGCGTTAATGAAAATACTGATAAATTATTATTAAGTTTAAAAAGCCAAAAAGGTTTTTCACGATTTACTAAAGAATCAAAAAACTTTAATGCCAAGTGGCGCCTATATTATGATGATAGAATTACTAAATAGAGAGGAGTTAATCTTTTATAGTAGAAAAATTAAGTACCCGCTCGCTATTGTCGAGAAGGATTATTTTTTAGCGCTAGTTTCAAAAATAATCTTTGAGTCTAAATTAAGTAATAAATTAATTTTTAAAGGCGGAACCGCCCTGCACCATGTTTATCTTCCCCAATTAAGATTTTCTGAAGATTTAGACTTTTCAAGTAACGCGACTAAAATAGAGCTAGAAGAAATTAAAAATATTTTTTCTGATTTTGATTTTTTAGAAGTAAAAAAGGATTATGTTTCCGGGGCGACTGTTAAAATTGAGAGGCTCAAATATAACGGACCACTTGGTCAAGCTAATTCATTAAAAGTTGAGGTTGATTTTTTGCAAAACGTAGTTTTAGAGCCAGTGGAAATGGATTATGAAAATTTATATGGAGTAAAAACAAAAGTTCGGGTGATGGATATTAGAGAAATTACTGCCGAAAAAATAAGGGCAATGAGTGACCGTGTTCGCTATCGTGATTTTTATGATTTCGGAATGATTATGAAAAAATTATCAATAAATTTAGACGAAGTTATTTCTTTAGTTAAGAAAAAAGAAATTCGTTCGCCTATTTCTAAAAATAAAATTTTAGAAAACTTTGACTTAGCTAAACAGGAAAAACAAAACGATGCTTCAAGTATTTATTATAGTGAAGAGATAAAAAATGAAGAAATAGAAAAGGAATTACTTAAATTAAGTTTTGATATTATAGAATAAGTTTTGTGCGACCAATAGATATTATAATAAAATCATTCGACTTATTTAACAAAAAAATATTTTTCAAACCTTTGTTTAACTTTCTTCGCTTTTTGATCATTTCTGGAAACAACAATCCTAACCCGCCCCTCCTTATCTATAATGTTTTTCAATTTTTCTTGATCTGAGGCATTAAAACTTTTAGTCTCAGAATAAAAATTATCAAGCTCTTGCGACATCGCCTTATCTAAATAAACTTCTATTAAATAATCACCAATAACATTTAAATAATAATTATTTGAAAACCAAGCTTTTTCGTTTGCAAAAAACTGTTTTTCATTATTATTAAAATATTTATTAACATATTTATCTAAATAATTATTAGAGCCGACAAGCTGCAAAACTTTACGCCCGCCTTTAACCATATCATTAAATAGTTTTTGCTCATTTTCTGACCTTAATAATAAAAACCATTGATGGGGATTATATAGATAATAATGCTCGCCCTTTGGACAAAAACTAATCAGTAAATATAAAATATGCGTCCAAAATACATCGGCCTTAATCGGATCATTAAAGTAGTATTTAATTTTTTCTTTATTTTCAAGATTTAAAATGCTAAAATCACCATAGCCTGTTTTTGTGTAATTATATTTTGCAATTGCATAAAAGTTTATCATTGAGTTAAGCCAACTTATATTTAAAGCTGCCACTCCTTTATAAATAACGATTTGATTATCTTTTCTCATTTTTCTTAAAACATAATAAACCGCTTGTTTAGTTGTTCCAGGTCTGTCTAGTTTTATTTTTTCTACTAATTTTAGCATTAAAATTGGCTCATTTTTCAAATGATTTAGGATATATTCTTCTATTGAGTCTTTTTTTATTAGATTCATATTATAAAAAATTGGCTTTCTAGTAAAAATATTTTTTACTATCAATAAAAATATAACATAAATATTGATAATATGTCAAATAGATGATAGATTGAATTGTAAGATAATAAAAAATAAAAATTAAATTTATGAAGAGATTGGTTATTATAAATGGAGTGATGGGTGTTATTGGTTCGCAGCTATTTACTTTTTTTGCTCAATCAGAGGATTATATAGTTTATGGGATAACAAGAAAGGCTAAAAATTTTCAAGAATTTTTCGACGAGAAAGGAATTCTTCCTAAGGCCAATCTTTGCTTTTCTGTTTCTGACTATCACTCTAATGATTATCAAAAAAATATCAAAATGTTATTAGAATCTATTCCTAAAATTCCCGTTATTTTTATCCACGCCATGGGGGAATATCTAACTGAAATGGATGAGGCCGGAAACATAATAATTGAAAATGATTTTGATTCAGATGGTATAAATGATAGTGTGAAAAAAATTACCTGCGAAGTTCCATCTTTTTTAGCTCAAGAGCTGAAAGGAAGAAAGGAAAAAACAATTTTTGTTCAAATAGGCTCCCTTTCAGATAAGTATCAGCTTGATGTACATAAATCATGGGTGACCTCAATAAATATTTTAAAAGATAATTTAAAAAATATTTCAAGAGAAAAAAATAATTTTCACTCTCTAATATTAAACGTGTCTTCGGTTCTAACTCCAAAGGAATTAATTGAAAGACCTTTTGTCTCAATAAAAACCAATGCGGACATGAAATACTGGTTGCCACCAACAGAGATAGCTAAATTTATATACGGATATGCAAAGAAAAATGTAAAAAAATTTGATGAATTAGAGTTATATAAAAAATGGCCAAGAATATCAAAAAATCATTTTGATCCAATTTTCTACAAAGAAAGAAGGGCTAAAGAATTGTTTGGAACTTTTCTTAAAAAAAATCAAGTCTAAAACTAAGACTTGGTTTTTTGGTTTTTAATTTTATTTATTTATCTTCCTAAACCAAACTCTCCCCCCTCATCTCCTTCGGCTTCTTTAAACCTATAATTTTTAAAACTGTCGGTGCAATATCTTTCAATTCGCCCCCAGCTTTTATTTTTGCATTAGCGATTTTCTTATTAGGCGAAACCATAATAAAAGGAACTGGGTTTAAAGTGTGGCTCGTTGCGTACTTTGGACTTTTATCTTCAGCATTACCATGATCAGCAAAAATTAAGCTCGTATAATTATAACCAAGCCCAACTGAAACAATCTCCCCCATCGCCGTATCAACTGCTTCAAGTCCCTTGATAATCGCTTTCTTATTAGCCGTATGTCCAACCATATCGCCGTTAACTAAATTAACAACAATAAAATCATATTTCTTTTTAGCAATTTCTTTACGAAGAGCCGAAGAAATTTCTGGCGCGCTCATTTCCGGTTTTAAATCATAGGTCGCAACCCTTGGTGATGGAATTAAAATTCTATCCTCGCCCTTTGAAGCTTTTTCTTTTTGTCCATTAAAGAAAAAAGTAACATGAGCATATTTTTCTGTTTCACTAATTCTTAACTGTTTTAAGCCGGCATCAGCGATAATCTCACCCAATAAATTTTTTAAAGATACGTCCGGATAAGCAATAAGAGCTGGGAAAGGGCGATAATATTCGGTCATAGCGACAAAATTTATTTTTCGCATCGCCTTTCTTTTAAAGCTAGAAAACTTTTTTTCCAATAAGGCTCTAGTTAATTGTCTTGGTCTATCAGTTCTAAAATTAAAAAAGATAAAACCATCACCGTCTTTTAGGCCCTGATAGCCTCCTAAAATACCAGGTTTAATAAATTCATCACTCACTCCATTTTTATGAGAAGCTTTAACATAAGCTTCAGCATCTTTGAAAACTTCTCCCTGAGCTAAGACCAAAGAATTATAAACTAGCTCCGTCCTCTCATATCTTTCATTTCTATCCATCGCATAATAACGACCAGAAATAGAAACAACTTTTCCAAAACCAAGCTCTTTTATTTTTTTCTTTAAATTTTTCAAATGTTTTAAGCTCTCATGCACAGGAGCATCGCGCCCGTCAGTAAAAGCATGGATAACAACATTCTTAAATTTCTCTTTCTGACATAAATCAAGCAAGGCAAAAAGATGATGAATATGGCTATGAACACCTTGAGTTTGTAAAAGACCGGCGAGATGCAAAGTTTGCCCCGATTTCTTACAAGAATTTATAACTTTTAAAAAAGCAGAATTTTTAAAAAAATCACCGTCCTTAATACTTTTATTTATTTTTTCAAGCGACTGAAAAATAATTCGGCCAGAACCAATCGTCATATGCCCAACCTCGGAATTACCCTGATAGCCTTTAGGTAAGCCCACCTCCTCGCCCGAAGCCGATAATAACCCGTTTGGATAATCACGACTAAACATATCATCCCAAGGCGTCTTAGCCATGGCGATATAATTATCTTTCTTGTTTTTTCTATAACCCCAACCATCGCGAATGATTAAAATTACCGGATTTTTTGTTTTCATTTTTTCTAAAAAATATTTATATTCTTATTATATCACATCCTCTACCAAAAGAAATCCTCAAAAATAATCTTCTTTTTAGAAACACCTAACTCTTTTAACATCTTAATTGTCGCTATTTTTAAGGGTTCCGGCCCGCAAATATAAAAAGTCGGATTATTCATATTTAAAAACGAGTCCTTAACAATCTCCTTATTAATCCTGCCAGAAAAATAAGAACCTTCGCTCTTTTCACCCGCACTTAAAACATAAAAAGTCTTAAAATTTTCGCCCTGAAGACGATTAAAATCATTTTCAAAAACTAAATCTTCTTTATTTTTT
>Ga0100380_10002581_pt1 | contig 19522 bp, 30 predicted proteins | sample CryGeymeta201504_FD_80417 | JGI IMG/M metagenome (GOLD analysis project Ga0100380, IMG submission 80417) | Groundwater microbial communities from Crystal Geyser aquifers in Utah, USA - Crystal Geyser metaG 2015-04 | ecosystem: Environmental > Aquatic > Deep subsurface > Groundwater | place... | reverse complement strand
TCATCACTTTTATTTATCTGATGGTGGATTTTCAATCTCTTTTTGGACTGTCTTTTTACGTTTAAAAAATGTCTTAGCTTCTTCAGTCTTCTGTAAGGGAACTGTTTCTTTTTTCTCTTCTACAATTTCTTTCAAATCAGTTTTATCAACCTTATCTGTCTTATCGGAAGAGTCTTTCTTATTAATATTATCAGAAGATTCTTTTTTATCTGTTATTGAGATAGGAATATTGGTAGTTTCACTTGCTCTTGCGTCTTTCTTTTGGAATTTAGCTAGCTTATCTTTAAAATTTATTTTCTTTGGGTCATTTACACTTTCTCTTTTTGGGTCATTGCTATCAGTTTTTACTTCAACTGGAACAGGCTTTAATTCAGTTTTACCTAAAACCTTTGGAGCTTCCTTTTTCTCAGGTTCTTTTTTCTCTAAATCTTTCTTCTCAGAGTCTTTTTTCTCAATGATGATTGCTTTACTAGATCTTTTTTCTAATTTTTTACTTCCTTTTTTCTCTATCTTTTCTGTTTTTTCTATTATTGGCTTGCTTTCTTTCTTATCGAAAGTCTGGTTTTCTTGACTTTCGATATTTTGTGAGTCTTCTGTTTTTACTGGTTCTGTTGGTATGGTCTCTTTTCTTTCAATGTTCTTACTTTCTTTCTTCTCAAGATTTTTAATCTTTTTACTTCCTTTCTTTTCTAAAGATTGAGTGGTTTTCTTTTCTAAAGTTTGGGATGATTTCTTCTCTATAGTAGAATCGTTCGTTGGTTGAATATTCTCAATAGTATTAGATTGAATTGGTTCTGAATCTTTCTTTTCAATAACATCAGAATCTTTCTTTTCAATTGTATTATTTTCATCAGTTTCAACGATCTGAACATTTATAGGTTCAGTTTCTTTCTTTTCAATTGGCTGAACAGTAGCATTAACAGGCTTAGTTACTTTCTTCTCAATCAGCTGAACATTGACGGGCTGAGAATCTTTCTTTTCAATCTTTTTTACACTTTCCTTCTTATCTAATGTATTTTTCTTTTCCAAAGTAGCTTTTTTATTGAGATTTTTAATTGGCTTGCTTTCCTTCTTTTCTAATTTTTCAGGTTTCTTTTCAGGTTGACTTTCACTAGTATTAACTGTTGTTTCTAGAGGTACTACTTCTTTTTCATGTTCAACATTGCTTTCATTGTTAACGTGACTTTCATTATTAACATGACTTTCATTATTAACATGACTTTCATTATTAACATGAATTTCACTGATTTCTTTCTCTTTGTCTAATTCTAGATGACTTTCTTTAGTATGTAAAGGAGAAATTTGAGAAACAAGAGCCGCTTTAATAGGTGAGCTAGTATGAACTCTATCACTTTCTCCTTTTAAAGTTCCATTTTCTTCAGTTCCTAATTCAGGTATTTGATGTAGTTGATTTATATCTTGCTGAGTTTCTTTATTTTCTGTTTCAAGCTCAGTGTTTTCTGATTGCTTAAGGATTTTCCTTTTTTCTTGGTTTGCTCTTTGAATTTTGCTTTCGATACTATCTTTGTAACCCATATCTTCGTTAGAGCAGACAATTGGCTTATGTTTCACTTCTTCATTTAATAGTTTGAATAAATTTGTTTCATTTCTAAGGAAATGAACACCTTTTTCGAGTTGAATTCCTAGTATTTTCTTTTCCTAATGATTTTATTGGTGTTAAATATTTATTATAAGATTTAATTTTGATTGATTAATTTCTTACAATTCTAGCTTTTGCGTTTTGCTCTAACCTTTTCTTAATCTGGGGGTCACATGAAAGAGGATTAGATTCAAACATATCGATTTTACTATAAGAGAATTAATGAATTAAATAAGCTTTATGATTACATATTTGTCTTAACAGTTGGCTTAAAGATACATCCTTCCATTTCCTTTTTAAGCTTTTCTTCAATTCTTTGTTTTTCTGCTTTCTCTCTTTTTTCTTTGCGTAAAGCTGCCTCTTCGTACAATTTTCTTGTTTGTTCACTTCCTGAACTAGGTGTAGGTTTTTGCTTATCTAAATTAATTTAAATAATTGAGAATTACTTGATTTAGTGGCTACTAAATCAGGAGCGAAAGTGCAGCCTACTGTTTCTTGTTCTTCCTGAATCGAACGTAATTTTCCAATTTCACTATATAAGTTAGATAATTTGTAAATAGATTATTAAAATCAATTAAACCATATAAATAGTTTTCTTACACTACTTTCTTTTGCTGAAGTATATGATAAATCTTTTCAAGTCCCAAATCTTTTCCGTCTACTCCTATTGAGCTGTCAACTCCCAAAAAGAGAGGTTGAATAGTATTCTAGTATAATATATTATATAATAACTAAATAACTTAATTACATTATATAGCTTTGATCGATAATTTGAAGCTGATTGGATTGTTCTTTCATTCAAATGATTTTTATGATCAAAAGGACTATTTGGGATATTTTCTGTCTTGGAGGATTTCTTTAACTCGTCTTTCTTCTTATTTTCTAATAAAAAAGCAACTCGATTATTATATAATTGATGAAATATCGAATGAATTTGCTTAACTGTTTTAGGATGATATGAGAATCTAGATAAATTTAGATCAGGAAGTACTAATTTCAATAAAACTTTTTCTTTCTTCTTTAACCTTGCACTTGATTGATCAGTATCATTTCTACTCAGTTTTAAAGCTGAAAAGCCTCTTTCATATGTTCCAAAACCTAATGTAAAATTCTTTGGAGTAGTTATCATATTCCTTTTAGGACTTAAACTTCTTTCTTTTTTTATACTTAAACTTGGGTTACTTTCATTAGTTTTAAGATAATTAGATTTTGTCTCTTCTTTAGGTGCATTTGGGTCATCTCCAGGGTACAAGCCTAAGATCGAAGCACAAAAGACAATAAGTTGATTAGTGTCAATCTTGTCCAAATCAGGATTTCCTCCTGTCAATATTTTCCAAGCATCCTTTAAGCAGATATGTTCATTCTTTCGTCTAAATCTTTGTATTCTCAAATCAGGATTTTCTTGTTCAAGCTTTTCTTTATTTTCTTTCTTATCATCTTCAACCAATGTTGAATCATAAGGAATTTTAATAAATCCAAGCTCGTAAAAGATTTTTGCAAATTCATCAAAGTTTACTAGAAGGTTTGTAGTTTGATTGAAAAGATAGTTGAGACATACTTCATAATCCTTTACAAACTTTTCTAAAATCAATAAGTTTGTAGAGAAAGAAGTTAATTGTTGAGTATTTTCTGTTATTTCTACTTTATCAAGTTCTAATGCCATATTTTTTTGTTTTAGTTTTCTTTCTGTCGCATCTCTATGTAGTTTTTCAACTAAGCCTCCTATTTCTGCTTTACCCTAAGAAATGATTAATTTTAAATTTAATATGTATGAATATATGAATTTTTACAATTGGCTGTTGAGACTTTTTAATAATATGAGAATTAGAATATAAAGCTGAATGTTGATTTCTATTTTTAAGTTCTAGAATTTGCTTTTCGTTCACTTTTTCTTGGTCAATAAAATGTTTAGCTCCTTTATGAATGTTTTCTTTATAGAGTCTTGTATACATTGGGTTTCCTTTGATGAATTCGTTTCTTTCTTTAGCGAGTGTTTCAGATTTCTAAACAAAATAATTGATTAAGTGATTAATAAGTAATTGATTAAGTGATTAATACCTTATTTATTTTAGGTTTTTCCATTACTTCCTTTACTTCTTCGTCTATTACTTTTTGCCTATTCTTTTCAGTTTTCTCTGCTACATTATTAATATATTTTGTTTGGTCTTTGTAAAATTCTTTGGTTGTTCTTAACCTGTCAGTTTTCTTAACGTTAGTACAAGGCAATCCTGGATTTCTCATACTTATCTCTTGGGCTCTTTGCTCTTTTTTGTTTTCCAGACGACTCTTTTTTCTTTTCTCTTGTTCTTTGTTTCTGTTCATGAAGTCATTATATTTGAAGTGAAGCTCGTCTTTGTCCTAAATATGAAAATAAAATTAATAATTATTTATGTTGAAATTAATTAAATTTACATTTTTTGCTACTTCACTGGTTAAATAATTATCATCTATAAGCATACTATAAGCATGTTCTTTTCCAAATTTTTTAAATCTACTATCACTTCCTGCTTTATATTTTTTTATTATTTGCATCGAAACCTTTAAAATAAAGAATATTTAATTATAGAAATTACTTTTGAAAAGACAGTTACTCCATCGGGTCCAATTTGATACTCTGATGCTTGATTTGCTGAAATTTCTCCCCCTAATATCATCTTCTTTAATGAAGATGATAAATTATGAGTTTGATTTTGATTTTGTTTATTTATTGCTTCATGTTGATTGGTATTATCTTTAGAATAAATTAAATAAATTTATATTAAATAGTAACTATTACCTAATTTACTAATATTTGGGCTCTTTGATTTGATTTTATTCGATTGAGGGTTAGGAGTTTGATTTTTAGGATTCTTCTTACTTGATTTTCTATCATCTGTTGCTCTTCCGTTTATTTTCTTATCAGCTTGATTGTTTTTAACCCCACCTAAATCAACTTTACCTTCACTGTCGTGAAATTCATCGTCACTGTCTTTTTCATCACCAATATTATCCATATCATTGTCCATGCTTTCTTCTGAAAGATCTCCGTAGTCTTCATTATTACTATTATTCTCATCAGAATCTTCTTTGGTTTTTTGATCCATTTTATTTATTTAATAATTATTTAACTTAATATTTATTATAATAACATATAATATAATAAAATAACATATAATAAATTTATACATTTAAGAGTTAAAGGATTTATATAAAACTAATTATGAAAAAATAAATAAACAAAGGAGGTCTTTACATTCAATGAAAATAATACAAATCATACTTTAAAATATGTTATGATTATATAAATAATTAATATTAAATAATCAATCATAAAACTCATTAGAAATTATAATATTGTATTATATTTAAATTTATATAAATTCAATGTATTATAATCTATTAAAATTTAAATTTGAATAACAAATTCTAATAGTATAATATATCAAATTATAAATTTAAATTATAATAATGGAATCCCTCTCATTTGAAAATATAATGAACTTAAGCAAAATGTAATATTCTCATTAACACAACATACACAACATTAATAACAACTCTTTTTATTATTAAAATTTATTACTAATTAGTAAGTGGAAAACTCAGGATCATTTAATGAAAGTCTACATTACTTCTATTATTGGTTTAATTCTTATTGCAATTATTTCAGGATTTTGCTATACAGAATATATTAGTCATGGATATGCGTGTTTTACAGCTATTTTATATATTCCACTTATATTTGCTGAATTTATATTAGATTTATGTGTAAAAATATTTATTTATTACTCAGTTTATATAATTTTATATAATTGTATTTATTATTAATATTTTATTAATATATTATAGAGAGGAAAATCAAACGGCAAAGGATTCATCGACCGATTTTTCAAACCTATTATTTATTTTCTTATGTGTTTTTGCTTTGGCTCTTTTCTCGGAATGGCGGTATATTATACTCCTTATAAATATCAAGAAGGGTAACAATATAATATAATATAATACGATATAATACAATATAAGCATTTTATATAATATATTAGATTTGCTAAAGTATTAATCAATGCGTTTCTCTACACATTATGCTTATTTATTACATTTTCAATTTTCTCTATTATTACATCTAAGAGACTTTATATTTTTTCATTATGTGTGTTCTTTACCGGATTACTATCATTTTCATCATTAATATTAGCACCAATGGGTTATGGTTCTGGAATTACTTTAGTAATAGCTGTATTATTTATTATTATTGATACACAACTTGTTATAAAGGATGCCGAGAATGATAATTTTGATGTATTTCAACATGCAAGAATGCTTACTTTAGGTATTAAAATTAATTGAAAAACTAATTTAAATTATAATTTTGTAGATTTCCTTAAGCTATTTTATCACATATTAAGGATATTATTGACAAAAGTAGTGAATCTATTTATCAGAAATTAAATATTAATTGTAAATATCAAATGTATTGATGTTAGATATAAATATAATTAGTTATTAATATATAAAACGATAATTTATGTGTATATAATAATTTTAAGTAATTTCTTAATATTAAATAATTAATCAACTTATAAATAAATCTTTATTAATTATTCTTATCATAAAATATATATTTATTTACAAAATTTATATTTAATCTTATGGAAGAAAGATGCAGTGAATGTGGACCAGGCTATAAAACTCCTTTAGAAGCTATGAAAACAGGGCCAAGAGAAAAAATCATTTATGTTCCAGCTTTATATGCAGGAACAAAGATTAAAAAGCCAGATTATTTAGCAACTGTTGATGTAGATCCGAATTCTCCAGATTATAGTAAAATAATTCATAGATTAGAAATGAGTGAAATCGGAGATGAACTTCATCATATGGGATGGAATGCTTGTAGTAGTTGTCATTCTGACAAATCAAAAAAGAGAAAATATTTAATTTTACCAGCAATGAGATCAAATCGAATCTATATTGTTGACACACAAAACGAAAGAGCTCCTACTATTCATAAAACTATAGAAGGTGAAGAAATCAAGGAAAAAACAGATGTTTCTTACATGCATACTGCTCATTGCTTAGCTTCTAACGAAATTATGATATCATCAATGGGAGATAAGAATGGCAATGCTAAAGGAAGTTTTATTTTACTAGATGACCAGTTTAATATAAAAGGTAATTGGAGTAATGAAACTACAAAGTACGGTTATGATTTTTGGTATCAACCTTATTTTAACGTTATGATAAGTTCAGAATGGGGAGAACCTAATTCTTTTAAAAATGGTTTTGATCCAAGCAAAGTGAGTGAGAAATATGGATCAAGTCTTAATGTATGGGACTGGAAAGAAAGAAAACTAATCCAAACACTGGAATTGGGTAACGAAGGTTTAATTCCTCTTGAGATAAGATTCTTACATAATCCTAAAAAACCATACGGCTATGTTGGAGCTGCCTTATCATCAAATATTATTCTATTTTATATAAATGAAACGACTAAACTATGGGAATGGAAAAAAGTAATCGATGTTGAAAGTATCGAAGTCGAAGGTTGGGCATTACCAAGTATGCCAGGTTTGATTACTGACATACTAATTTCTCTAGACGATAAATTCCTTTACTTTTCTAATTGGCTTCATGGAGATATTAGACAATATGATATAACTGATCCATTTCATCCAAAATTAGTTGGACAATTATTTATTGGAGGATCTTTAGTTAAAGGAGGCGGAGTAAAGATTAAAAGTGGAAAAGAATTAAATGATGTACCTATTATCAAAGGGGAGAAGGTCAGAGGAGGACCTCAAATGTTCCAATTAAGTCTGGATGGTAAAAGAATTTATGTTACTAATTCACTTTTTAGCTCTTGGGACGAACAATTTTATTCAGATTTAACTAAACTAGGTTCTCATATAATTATGTTAGATGTTGATGTTGAAAATGGAGGATTAAAAATTAATGAAGAGTTTTTTGTTGATTTTGGAAAAGAACCTAATGGTCCTTCACTTTGCCATGAAATGAGATATCCTGGAGGAGATTGCTCTAGTGATATTTGGTTAGCTACTGATTAGGTAGCTAGTTTTAAGACTTATTGAGATATCAAGTTAAGTATTATTTTAATAGTTATTAATATAATTATAAAATTTAGTTAAGGACTTTGAAATAATTTATAAAGAAAGTTAATATTTAATATTTATTTAGATATGAAATTAATTATATAAAAAGATATAATTATAAGTAATTTATATACCTTTACTTTGATTTACATTATAACATTTAAGAAATTGATCAAGATATTAATTATTAATAAATAAAACATTATTAAAACATTCTTATATAAACTTATATATTGTTAACATAGTAATTTATAATTAAATCAATACTTATTAATTTAAATTATGAACAATATACATTATGAATAATATGAATATATAAAATATATATCTTTAATCGTATAAATAGCTTATATTGATAATCTTTAATTTAAATATCTTAATTGACTTTGTTTTTCTTGTTATATTATTCTTAATGCTTTTCTGCGAAGAAATCTCTAGCTAAGAACTGAGCAATATCATTTATGGTTATAAATTGTTCCCAATCAGATGGACCGAAACCATAGCCAAATTCTAATTCTATTTGAAGTATACATTCAATAAAATCAAGAGAGTCTAATCCTATATCTTCGAAAGTGCAACCTAATGTGACTTTTGAGGGGTCTTTGACTTTATCATGTAAGGATATAATTCTAATTATTTCTTCTCCGACTTCAACAGGATCAGAGTAATATTTAGGTTGATTTTTTTTCATTAATTCTCTTACGGGATGATAAAACATTTTTGAATAGTTGATCAATTGATATTTGCGGTTAAATATGTTTAAATTTTTTAAAGTACCTTGAGATGCTTTACTTATATATTTATTAAAGACACTTAACATTTATTTTAATTATATAAATTAATAAAAAAATAATATTATAACATTAGTAAGTTTATTATTTAAATAATAAATAAAAAATGAATAATAACCCAGAGAAAGTAGTAAATCTATCTTCAAATATGTATTTATTAGGCGATGAACTCAAGGAGAAAAGCCAAAATATTAATATAGTAAGTTTTTTACTAAAGTAAGCTAAAAAGTAAATTAACTGATATGAAGAAACAATATAACAATAAATACAGAACATATAACGATTGTCTTAATGAAATAAGTCAACTTGAAAATGACATAGAAGTAGTACAAAACAGGATAGCTAAGCTTAATTTTAAAAAGACAAATATACTTTCCTTAGTAGACCACGACTTTTATAACCAATACGAAGAGAATTTAAACAGAATGCCAAAGGAACTTATAAGTTTCATGTTTGAATTTTTCGGTTATTCTAATCATCATTATAACTCAGTTAAGGTAATAAGCTATTATTAGATATAATATATTAATATTAATTAGAAATTGATTACAAGTATTGATGACATGCATTCTTTGCTTGAATCCGCAACAACTCCAGTTGAGTTCGACTACACTAATGAACCTTTTAGAGGGTTAGACATAATCAAAAAACAAAACTTAAACAATCAATCAAGGTTAAGCAACTTAAAGAAAAACTTTACACCAAATGAATTTATTTATCCCTTAAACTATATATTTGAATTTATTCAATATAGTTATGATGTTATTGATCTAACTGACAAAAGTTATCAATTGACTAATAAACTAAAGGAATTAAACAAATCAAAAAACAAAATATATATTGAGTTAAAACTGTTAGAAAATGAGACTGTTAATCTAGATGTTAAGAAAAAAGGATTTAAAAAAGTAGTCAAAGAAATAATTGAGCTGCTTGAAAAGGTAATAAATACGACTTAAAACTTAATTCTGTAGTATAAAGATTCGAACTCGACAACGAATGACGAAAAAGCAATTGCTGATGGGAATAAAGTTGATTTAGAGAAATTTATATATAATTTTAACAAGTCTGAAAAAACTTCTCAAGGTTTAGACACTACCAAAAACTTTAGTCTGGTAAATGGTTTTTCAGACGAGAGTAATTCAGATGTAGAACGTAGTCAGTCTTCTGTAAATCTCGGCAAAACCTTTATAAGTAAATACTCTTATATTGAAACAATGCTCGAAAACTGCGGACTAAATATACAAACTGAAGAAAACCATATAAATCAATATTTACCTGAATTTTATAATAAAAAGTATACATCTAATAAAAGCTTCAACTTTAATGCTGATCCAAATACAATAATTTCTAATAAAATTGCTAAAAAGGCTTTAGTCAATTCATCACTTAGCAAGAATTCTCCTCCAATAAATAGGAAAAAGATGGGGGGTTATCCAATTAAACTTGTCAATAGCAAAAATGGACAAGAGAGGAATAATAAACTAATCAATAATCAAAATTACTCAAGTAAAATACTATAATAATTTATTTTGTTTAGAAAACAATATTTTATCGTTTTATGATGATGTATGTGAAAAAGAAACATTATCGACTGGTTATCCAAAGTTAAAAAGTAAAGGTGCTTTAGTGCCTCCGAAAAAGGACCCTGAGAGAGTAGATACTGATATTCCTATACAATCAGAAAATTTAGAGTTGACGAACGGTTTTAATAGCATTTCAACTAACAGAGCAGATAGTAAATTATTAATTAAAGTTTAGTTACAAAATCAAAAGACTTCGCAAATGAATTATTAATTACACCATTACAAAAACTAAATATTCGATCTTCTAGAATATTATATGAAAATAATGACTTAAAGGGCAAATCAAAAAGCTTTCATAAAATGGATGATCTTGCAAACTTCAAGTAAATATTTTAGATTGATAATTTAATTTTAACAATATTTAGATTTGACAAAAATACCGTTAAAAATCCAGGTGGATGTTGTGTATCTTGTGTATAAATTTATAGCAAAACTTTAATATAACATAATAATAAATAATAATGTTATTTTAAATTATTTTTTGTTTTGCTTAAGTTTTATTTAATTTTATTTAAAGAATTATAAATATTATATTATAATATTATTAAAATGACCAATGAAGACGAATCAAAGGAAATCAATTTAGACTTAAAAAACCCCGAAGAACAAGAAGAAGAGGAAGAAGAGGAGGAAGAAGAAGAGGAGGAAGAGGAGGAAGAAGAGGAAGAAGAGGAAGAAGGGGAAGGAGGTAGTAAAAAAGAGGAAGAAATGATAGACTTTGGTGATGAAGAAATCGGTAATATCGTTAACGAGCCTCCTCCAGAAACTAATCTTGCTGCATCTCATAAACTAAAGGAGAAAAAAAAGGCTAGTAAATAAACTTTAATAAATATATAATAAATCTATTAAAGAAAAGAGTACAGTAAGCAATATGACACAAAATCAAGCTTCCTTTAAGAAAATGTTTATTTCTGAAAATTTAGACCAATCAGTAAAAGAAAAGAAAGAATCAAAAACTGTTTTTTCCAAGCTTACCCATGAGATTTTAAAGAAATATAATAACAAAAACTCTGGGAGATTTAAAACTTTCAATAAGGATCTTGCTTATTTAATGATGACTAATGACCAGTACCTATTTAGAGTGTCTGAAAAAAGTGTAAGTCTAATAAAAGTTTATTTAACTGTTAACTTTATTATATTATAATATTTATTAAATTTCAACAGGATAAAGAAGATATTGCACAGAAATATAATAACTTCATTAACAGGAATCAAGAGCTACTTGAAAGGAAAAACTTACGTCTTCAAGCAAAGAAAGAAGAGATAAATAAAGAACTAGAAATGGTGTGTACAGGCTTTCCTCAAACTAATAATTCTAGAATAGAAAAAGTGAGATCAACAAATGAATTTTTCGAAGACCAACTCAAATTTAAAGATAATCAGAAAAACAAAATTGATGAACTAAGACAAAAAAGATTAGAAATAACAAATAAAGAACTTAAAGAAAAGCCATCAATTTCAAAGGTATCATAAATAATAAAAATTTTAGAAATCAGGAGAACTTGCTTTATTACGTAATGAATTTGTCAAAGGTGACAAGTTATACGCTAGACTTCATTCTGAACATCATAACGAAGAAACAAAACACGTAATCAATAAAGAAAAAGCTGAAAAGAAACGTTTATTCGATTTAAAAATGCAAAAAGACTACGCAGCCATCTACTATTCAACAGAGAGGGGTCTCCCTCCACATAAATTGAAAAAAGATGGGATTTCAAATCTTGTCAGTAGACTACATAGAGAAGCAAGTGATCTTATGATTAATAGAAATAAAAAGAAAGAAGAGAAAGTCAAAACTGAAGATAAAGCATTACATGATGTTGATATGGTTACCACAGCTACTAAAGTTATTATACTAGAAAAGTTCATTAAAGACTTTGAGATTTCTTTGAATAATTTCTTCTTCCAAAAAAAGGACTATATGTTAAGCTTTGAAGAATTCGCAAACTTATTTTATGCCTTTGGATTTATCAAAATTCCTTATGATGCTAAGATACTCGAAGAAGACGAAAAGAAGGATAAAAAACCAGTAAAGGTAAGCGCTAACGATGTTGTTCAAGAAACTCATGAAGAAAGAGTTTATCGTTTCAAAAGGAAGACAGAAGCTGCTATGCTTAAAGACGCTTGGAAACTTCTTACTAACGGTAAGCCTGAATCAGAACGAGTTGACTCAAATCAAGTATTAGTATTTTGCGCTTCTTTTATGGGACTTTATAACGGAGAGAAACAAACAAACGAAGAGGATATGAAAAACTCCGAAAGTCAACCAACTAAACCATTTATTCTTAACACTGAAGGAAGTGCTCTAAACGTAAACACAGAAGAAAATATTGTTACTACAAAGGCCTCAAATCCAAAAAGAGATAAAAGCCCTGTGTATCAACCAAGACCAAAGGGATATTATAAAAGTCCTCGTAACAGCAAAAAGATAGTATACGCTTTTGGATCTTCTTCAAATGCTTCTCTCAAAACTAAAAAGAGAAACATGCAAGCTGGCTCACTTAATAAACTAACCTTAAGTACTTCTTCATCACAAACATGGTTACGTAAACAACAAAAAGGAAAAGATAGAAGAGTGTTATTAAAAATGTTAATCCCAGATCTCGATTTGAATAAATACTCTTACCATTCAAAAACCGTTAAACAAATTAATTCAATCTTCCATCAATTATACGTAAATAGAGTGGAGTTCTTAGTAGAATGTAAAAGAAAATCAGAAGAGGAGAATAAACGAAGTGCTTCAGCAAACTCTGCAATCAGTCTAAGCAGAAGTGGAATAACGTTAGGAAATAAATCAACAAGATCAGCTATAAAATGGAGAGCCAAAGTTCTTGATGTAATAATTTATAATTTAAAATCTAATAATATAATTATTAGGCTGTTAAAAATGAATTTGCTTCTGATCATAGAGGAAATAATATATGTGCGTTAGACCAGGCTTATGAAGTTCTTAAAAGAAGAAGGCAAAAGTAAGATTATATTTACATAAACTAATTATTAATTTAGTGAGTTAGCAAGGATGAAACAAATCAAGGAGGAGGAAGAGTTAAAACCTTGTACTTTCCAACCAAATTTAGTAAAGAAGCACAAAGGTAATAAATCGACCTTATAAATATTTACTTAATATTTTAGAATTATATCCACGTAAACCAAGAACAAAGGAAGAAATATGCAAGCAACTCTATGAGGATAGTATATTAAGAAAAGAAAAGTTGGAAAAGATGAAAGTTCCTATCGAAATTCAGCAGTTCGAAAAAGACAAAGACAGTTGTGTATTCCAACCTGAAACTTTAAAAACAGAGTAAATATTATTATAATCCATATCATTAATCAATAGACAAACTAAAATGTATGAAAATAATCCTTTATTACATGATATACAAGTTAAAAAGCAACAAGAAAGAAATGAGAAAGCCAGAATTGTAAGCAATTAACCGTAATTTAATATTATCTTTTTTATTTTAGAAGAAAAAGTTGATCGATATCCAAATGACAAAAGGAACAAATTCTTTAAAGAAAATAAAAAATATCAATGAAATTTTAAAAGCTGAAGGAACAAAGTCCTTTGATTGCTCAATAGAACCACAAGGATTTAAGGAAAGTGTTTGTGAAACCATTTTTAGAAGAGAAAAAAATCTTAAAAAGACAAAGAAAGAATTAAACAGCCTTTCAAATTCTTACATAAGACAATGTATAATATTTTCATTATAAAACTTAGCTCAACACAATAACTCAAGTATTTTAAGGGGTCAAAGCAATTCAGAACACAAGCTTTTATTCTATATTGACGTCTTCACAACCAAAGTCCAAACTCAAAGACTTTATTATTATCAAGGAGAAAATCCTATAAAAGTCGTTAATGAGTTCTGTCTTAAATATGGTATAATAAGTGTTAATAAAAAATATGTAGATGTTACTAATGAAAGAAGAGAAGAGATTAGAAAGCAGTTGAGTGAGAAGTTAGCAGATACCACCAATTAAGTTTAGTTAATAATATTTAAATTTTTTAACTTTTTTAACAGACTTGGTTTTTTTAGTTTTCTAAGTTATAAGCTTTTATAGTTATTATTGTAGAATTGTAGTATGTATTATAATTTTAAATTTCTATATAGTCGTGTTCATATATAGGTATTTATTATAATATTTTTTATAAATTAATATATTATTCTATGAATACAATGATGGTAAATAATCAAAATAACACACAACAAAATTTGCAAGGATATTATCAACAACCCCAGCAAGCTCCTCAGCAAATCGATTTAAATCCTAATTCTCTATCGAATATTCTTTTTGTAGCAGATCTACATGAAGATATAACAGAAGAAGATCTTTCTCTCTTTTTTAAAGATTTTAAGTTTAGACACGCAAAATTATATAAGTAAATTTCAAATTAACAAATCAGTAATCTAAGAGGTGCTCACGCTTTTGTTTCATTTGAATCAGCAGAAAATGGTATTTAATTGATTTTAATTTAAAATCAGCTGAAAGAGCTAGAAATGAGTTGAACGGAGCGAAAATAACTCCAAAGTACTCTAAGTCCAAGCTTTCAAAGCCTGTCCGCCTTTGTAAATATGAAACTAGAACAACTCAGGACTCATTTAAGAATGAACACGACATTAAGAATTTACTAGTTAAAAATATTTCAAAAGATGTATCAGCACATCAATTTTTTAAAACATTCAGAAAGTTTGGTGATATAAGAAGCTGTAAGCTAAATGTTGATTCCTCTGGTCAGTCAAAAGGCTATGGGTATGTTAACTTCTACAACTCAGAAAATGCAATGAAGGCAAAGAAAGAATTGTATAACTACCCACTAGAAGGAAAAAACTTAATAATAACTGATCTCATTCCTGGAAAAGCAACCGAAAAAAAAAGAAATAATATTTATGTTAAGAATTTCCCTAAGGACAAATTTTCCGACAACGATTTAAAGGTAAAATAATTGATTGTTAATTACATAAAAATTAACTACAGACTATTTTCGAAAAATTCGGAGAAATTATTAACGCTGTCGTTTTAAAAGACGAAAACGGTCTTTCAAAGGGATTCGGTTTTGTCTGTTATAAAGACCCAAGATGTGCTGAACAAGCTTATTTAACTTTAAAAGACAAGACTTTATTTAAGGACTTACCTCCTCTTTATGTCAATTATGCCATGAAGAAACAAGAAAGAAAAGAGCTCCTTAAAAAAGAAAAAGCTGAAATGTATAAGGCTTATCAAAAACTAACAATATACGTTAAAATAAAAAATGAGGCTGAAATAGTAACTTCTATTATAACTATTTTTAAATTTAACTTATTAATTTAATAAATATTACTTTAGACAGATGAAGAAAGTTTTACTAGAGAAGTCCTCAATGCATTAGAAAAAGTATTCGGGTCTACTTATAAGCCTAGCAGTCTTAAAGTTAACTTCGAAAGTAAAAATGCCTTTATCACCGCAAATTCAAAAGAAGAAGCAGAAACTTTTGTAAGACAATTCAAAGAAATTTCTGTTAAGGAAGACACCAATCTATTTTTCAATTTGTTTAGATCAAGACAAGAACGTACTCAGTCTATGTCTTACTTAAAGAAAAAGTACAATAATTTTGATGATGGAAAAGGAGGTATGGGAATGGGACAACAAGGATCAAACAGAAATACCAAGATGGGAGGAAGCTACCAACCAAAAACGTATAATGATTTCGGTAAGTATATATTTATAATTAATCAGGAAACAATAACATGAATCCTCAAATGAATCCTAATATGAATCCTCAACAAATGTATAACCAACAAAGAGAAAACATGGGAAGAGTATATAACAACTTTGATCAACCAAACCAAAATCAAGGTATGATGAATCCTAATATGAATCAACAAATGAGACAACCTGTAAACTATAACGATTTCTCTAATCAACAAGGAAATAATATGAATCCTAACATGCAAAATATGAATCCAAACATGAACCCTAATATGAATCAAAATATGAACCCTAATATGAACCAACAAAAAACAGTTCCTACTCAAATGAAAGCCCCTGTTCCTGGAAAACAAATTAAAGTCCCTCAAGCACTAACAGAAGACGAAAAGGAAGAATTCGGAAATGAAATTTATGAATTTGTTAGTGAAATATACCCAGAGTAATTATTATTTTATAGTGTTTATATAAATAAAATATTTAATATTGTTTCATATATAATATTATTTTAGTGAAGCACCTAAGATTACTGGAATGCTCTTAGATTGTGACAAAGACGCTCTAGTTGATTATCTTTCAAACAAAGTAAAACTTGGAAAAAGGGTTGAAGAAGCTTATCACGTAATATATATATTTAATAATTTCTAGTTGTTACAAGGTTGAAAGCTGAATACATAGAGCAGTTTTGAACTTAATTAAAAATAATATAAAACAAATAATTAAGGGACTATAAACGAATATATACTTTTCTTTTTTATTAATAATATAATTACATTAATAAAGTTATATTTTTATTTTATTGATATTAAAAATAATATTATTAGGATTAAGATTATTACAAATAATAGTTATTAATAATTTTATTATTAATCATTATTAAAAGATTTATTTTATAATCTTAATATATCTAAAATTCTATTAAATCTAAAGAAATTGAGGAATTAAGTTATGCATAGTTGTCTACAAAATCGTCGAATGAAACAAGATTGTTCAAATATTTTACTAATTTAAAAATAATTATTTACTTGAAAATTTGTTTCCTTCACTAATAATTGTCAATTTTTTATCTCCATACTTATAATTTCCTCTTGATTCTCTTACAAATGTTTCTTTTATCCTTGACCTATTAGGATAGTTATTAATCAATTCTCCTAATTTCATATCAATTTGATCTTGCTTTAAAGGATAATAAATCAAATCTTTCTCTTGATACTTTCCTAAATCGACATACTTCCTATATTCTTTCAGCTGCTTTTCTTTCTCGAATAATCCCTTCATAAGCTTTCTGATATAATGTTGAGCAGTCATATTTTTATCAGCTTGCCTAATTACATAATCTCCAATATCATTTGATTCAACAATAATTTTTGAATTAAATTCGAAAATAGATTTAATCTAATAAAGTTAATTTAGATATTTACTGTATCCTGTAGGATTTTATTATTTTCATCAGATGTAAAGGCATATAGCTTTTTAGAACTTAAATCAGTGATTTCTAAATTTAGTTTATCCATTTGGAGTTTAAGATCTAATAAGTTAAATAAGTAAATTAATTAATTGTTAAGTAATATCATATATTAATCTTACCTGTTATATTATTTGTCTTTTCCATTAATTCTTTTCTTTTAGTATCAAGCTGCTCCCTTATATTATTATTTTCCTTTTCGAATAAATCGTTCTTTTCTCCAATTATCTTTAGCTTTTCTGCAAAACTTTTATTTAATCTTGACAAATCTTCGTTAAGGTTGTAATTAATCTCCATTACTCTATTAAATTTATTTGTTAGCTCATCTCTGTGTCTCATTATTTCTGTTACATTTAAATGCTCACTCTTAAAAGAGACATTTGCTGTTTCTAAATCTAATATTTTCTTTTGTTTTTCAATCAAGTCTTTCTTTTGATTTTGCATTGCTAGTTCCATTTCTCTTAGTTTAATATTAATACTCATGTTTTCTGACATTACTTTGCTATTTTCATTTTTAAGTTCGTTTAATCTAAATGTAAGTTCTCCAATTGATCTTTTGAATTCGTCCTGTTGGTGTACTCTTGATTTTTCGAATTTGCTAAATTCCTCCTTTAATGTATTTATTGTTCCGTTATTGTTAGAAATAACATCGATGTTGACTCTATTAATCTTTAATGATTCTTCAAGTTCTCGGATTTTATTATTATTTTTAGTACATTCGAATTGAAAATTTTGGTTTTGAATATCTAAATTATAAGCTGATTCTTCATAATGTCTTTTGTCTTTTAGGATTTGTTCTATTTCAGCCATGTTGTTTTCTATTTTGGTTTGATAGCCATATGCATTGTCAATTAGTTTTTGCTCTAAGTCAACTCGTAATTTTTCTGCTTTGGCTATTTGAACTCTTAGTGTTTCATTTTCTATTCGAATTACCTCGAGTACTTTTTTTTCTTTTGTTAGACTTAAGACTTGTCCACGTAAATTATCAATTTCTTGTTCATATTTTTCAATCTTTTTTGCTCTGTCATTATCTAGCATGTATACATTTACTTCTTCTCCAGGTCTTTGGACTACTCTGTTACCTCTTCCATCAGTTGAAGATACCCTTTGCTTTGGATTTGACTGATGATGCTCTATTTTACTAGACTCAGTCTGCCCAACTTGACTTTTTCTTGGAGAAGGCGACTGAGATATTCTTCTATTTCCATTTGCAATATTACTTTCAGCTTGCTTTAAATGAATATCAATATCCGAAAATATTTTTTTAAACACAGGTTCACCTTTTAATAAGTTTTCAGACTCTAACTCAAATGCCTTATCCATCGGACTATTAAAATTACCTCTTAAAAAGCATTCAACTTGATTTTGAAGTACATCAATATCTTTTTCTTGTGCTTTAATGAGTCTTTCCATATAATTACATCTTTTACAAGCAGTATTATAAGTAAACTCATCATAATTTATATTTAAGGACTTTCTTACAATTGTACTACGAAGTTTAGTTACTCTGTCCACTTCAGCCTCTGACATTTCTTTCTCTTGTTCATTTTCTTTATTATCTTCAGTAACATTAGTTAAATTCTTTTTCGAGTCTTGGACCTCACCAAGCTTCTTTGAAGAGTGATTCCCTAAAATTTGCATGGGATTATGTCCCTTTGAAGGTAAATGAGTTTTTTTTATTTCCATTTCATCATAAAAAGTTTTACAGCGAGTTGAATTAGTTGTTGTTAATACAAGACTGAATTTAGTACTGACCTTTATTTCATCTACGTTTGTCTCAATCATTCTTGATATTGGTTTATCTATTACAAAATCAATTGTAGGGGTTTTTGAAGAGTCTTTAGCTAATAATTTCTGTGATATTTTTATTTCTGATTTATTTATTTGTAAGTAAGACTTATTAATCATATAGTAAAATGTAATTAAAAGTTTGACATCGTTGCTTAAAAGTTTTGGAAGTTCAAAACGGGCGTGATCATCTAAGAAGTTCTAATTAAAAATTAATGTTATTAATATAAATATGATTTACTGTTATGTTGACTTTATCGGAAAACAATGCTATTTCGATTTTTATATTACTTGTTGAACCTAATGTAATTTTTAGGTTTAATATTACCACTATTCATGTTGATATCACCAACCTTGAGAAGAATAACTTTTTTAACTGTGCTCATAATTATAAATTAATAACTTATTTAATTATATTATTTATGTTATATGTTATATATTTATTAATAATTAATAAATAATAAACTATTAATATAATTTTAACTTAATACAAGTAAAATTAAATTACAATCATAAAATATATTATA
>Ga0100380_10002579_pt1 | contig 19530 bp, 24 predicted proteins | sample CryGeymeta201504_FD_80417 | JGI IMG/M metagenome (GOLD analysis project Ga0100380, IMG submission 80417) | Groundwater microbial communities from Crystal Geyser aquifers in Utah, USA - Crystal Geyser metaG 2015-04 | ecosystem: Environmental > Aquatic > Deep subsurface > Groundwater | place... | reverse complement strand
CTGAGTTCATACCTGTGACCGAAAGCTTTTTGAGACAAGAACGCTCCAGCTATTTAGGTCCGATTAGATAAACCTACCAGCATACCATGAACACAAATAATCATGCCGATGATAGGTAACGATAAACCAGGATAAGATAAATATTAGCAGAACTAGATAAATCGAGCGATTTGTTCAAAGGCCATCGAGTAGAGTAACAAAAATATGAGTAGTATCGGGACAGAAATCGGTAAATGTATGTCAGGAATATGATGGATCTGGCCCATTACGAATAGAATAAGCATCAATCAGCATAAGAGGAAAATCACTTTCAACCCGCCACCCACGATCTTGGATTCAACCGACTTCCCTAAGCATATTCCATAATTAATAGGCTTGAGGATGAGCATGAGGAAGCCATCAATGGCAAGTTTCCCTTTGGAGTTCAAGAGTCCAATGAAGAAGATTAATAGGATAACGATCCAAGAAATTTTTGGAAGAAAGACGAAAGCGAATACCAAACGGGTTAATGGCCGATTGGAGTTCCCTATTCGATAACTGTTCGGGGCGTTACTTACGATATGGTTCCTGTGGTCTGATGATAGTTTTCTGTCCTTTGCTATAATTTAGTCATTCTATACTATCAATGCCACAAATATGCGGATAGTGCGGAAATCTGCACTATGGACCTTGTGCCACCGAATAAACTAACTTTTACTGGGAGCCCTTTCCCAAATAAATTCCCAAAGAGGTCCTCATTAAGGGTAGTTGGAAAAAGTGGCAAGCCGTAGATAGACTCAGTAGATAAACAGGCTAAAACGGAGAGGTATTTTTCCGAATCAGTCTGACCCTGAGTCCAGGAGTCTATCAGTACAAGTACATAGTGGATGGAGAGTGGCTAATCGACGAGAACTCTCCAACAGTACTGGATTAATTTGGCAATTTAAACAATTGTGTGAAGGTAAGGTTAGGCTGAAGGTAGGTCTATCCAAAGAAGATGTTCCTTCCTATCAACAAAGAGGGATAAATCAAAATAACATCCAATCTCCTCATCGAAGGTCTCCAGCTGATCGGCTCCTGGGATGGCTGGACTCACGAACTACCCATGGCCCGCATCCTCAATAACCTCGTCAACCGCGAATAAATGTAAAGATTCTATCTGACTCAGGGTAGTATATGTTCCCGTGGAGGCGAACACAGAGTACTAGTTCAAATTCAAACTAAAAAAGCAGTACCTAATAGATGAAAAATATCCAACGACTGCCAACTAATTCAACAGTCAAAACAACATCATCATCACAACACCCTACTCCTACGAAGAGCATGAAGAAGGATCAGCCAAAAAAGAAAGAACTACAACACCCAATAAAAATTTGAGTGCTCACTACAAAAACATTAGAAAAGACTTCGCATGCAAATCATTTGAGTGGGTCACCATCACCAGAGATTTCGATCTGCCTTACAAGAGAGTCTAAGGGCATTCGATGTGTGCCATTGGAGATTATCTGTATATTTTTGGAGGTTACTGTCGCAGTGAATACTACAACTCACTGACAAAGTTGAGTGTTCAATTGAACTCAGCCAAAACCGAATAGGCTTTGCCCTAAGGAAGAGCCTTTCATAGCATGGTAACCTATGGCAACAAAATCATCATCTTCGGAGGACACTGCACTTCGATCCTTCAGAATTACTACTCTTTCAATGTGTCGGAAATGAAATGGGTGGCTGTACCTCACATTTCAGGTCAGTATCCTGAGAAAGTTGAGAAATACAGCTGTGTTCTTTATGATTAACTTATGGTTTTCTTTGGAGGATACTACTGTTCGCCAGATTTCGAGTATTAAGTTTGCTACAATCACATCTCAGTTCTGGATATTTAGCACATGAGATGGATCGATCAAATTTAGGTAAGAGGATAGAGACCAAGAGGTCGCTTTGCCCATACTGCTATCCTCATGGAAGATGACATGTATATTTTCGGAGGCATCATCAATAATGGAACAACCTAAAAGTAAAGCATATTCGATTCAGATAATTTTTGAACGATATCTGGAAAATCAACCTTTCCAAGGGAAACGAGCTGAGCTGGACATAGATCAACCCCAAAGGAAAGAAACCTTGTCCTCGACATGGACATTCAATGAACGCTTTGCATCAGTATCTGGTGGTGTTCGGAGGACACAGCGATAAAGATGCCTACCTTAACGACGTCTTCATTTTCAACACTGTTGAAAATTAATGGTACTATTGATGTTATTGAGGTTTGAACCCATGATAAACGGGATGGTGCCAAGGGGAAGATACTACCACGCTGCAGCAACAGTAACCCAACACGATGAGATCGTAATATTTGGAGGAAGAACAAACTATAACAAATCATAGAACATGTACATTCTAAGGCCCAACGAAAAGATTATCAGTCTGGATATCAACGAGTAGGAACTTGACGAATGAATTCTATTATAAGTTTGCCTTAATTTTACATATCGAGATGTATATATAATATGATTTCATCAATCATTCTCTGGCGCACATCAGAGCCACACCTTTCAGTTTCCAGCGACTAGGAGGCTCGCTCTCAGTGTTTAGGTTCACCCTGAAAATCAAGTATTTATCAGTTCTCTTTGCGTATTTGTAAACGGGGCAGTTGTAAACAGATTTGTCATCTCCAGATTTCTTTTTGTTGATTGCGGTCACATGCAGGAGAGGCAACATGGCAAACATTTCTTTTGGTCTGCTGGGCTCCAGCGAGTTCTTGTGCCATCTTGCACCTTCTAGGATCAGCTCTCTCACAAAGACACCTTCAACATCCTTGTCTCTACCTTCCTTTATGGCTTCTTGGTCCTTCTCCTTGACCGTGGTTGAGTAGACGACGTCATCGAGTGACCAGGGGGGTTCAACAGCTCCACCGCCCAAAGGTTTACTGGTCTTGTGCATTCTGGTAACTTCTTGTTTCATGGCAGTCAGGAAGCCTTGGGGATTGAAGAATCCTCCCAGCCAGAAAGTATAAGGTCTATTGCTCTTGTGCCACTCGTAAAGCTGCTTGTTTCTTTCAATGAGATCATTGAACCATTTGGCGAGAGTTGGGATAATCCATGAAATTTAAGCTCCTGTTGGATCATAGACCCACTGATTAGGTACTCTAGCGTCGAAGATAGCATTGATAGAGTCCATGATTTCTGCAGTCATGATGATCTGACCGTCAATAGCATCGCAAGCATCAACAAGGGTCTTTCTGACAATAGTGAAGATCACCTGCATACGAGCAATTTCTTGAGAAAGGAATATGTTGAGAGGGACTGCATAGCCAACAGCACCTAAAGCTTTGGGACCACTCAATTTTTTGATAAGTTATCTGACTTCTCCATCGTTGTAGTCAAGAGGCATTTTGGAAAGCAAGTCAATACATTTTTCTTTTACAATTTATTGTCTGGTCTTTCCTATTCCTTTTGAAGCTTCCTTGTGCCTGGTTTCCATGATGGTAAAAATCATCTAGACGGATTCCTTCATACGGAAAGTGAGATCAGCATTACCGTCAAGACCAAAAATTTCAGGATAGTCAACTGCAGGAATGGTAGCAATGTACTCATGATATTTGGAAATCTCGAGAGCAGGATTGGCAGGCATTTTGTATTTGAAAGCATTCTTGTCCTTGCTGTCGTTTCCGAAAAAGACATATTCGTTCACGTTGAGCATACCATCCTTGATATATTATTCACCAAATGTTGAGAACAACTCACGATCCAAGTCGTCAGTGATTCTTCCTCCATAGAGTACCTCACATACCATGTACTTGAGCACAGTGGTATTAATTTGTTGGATCTGGTTTTGCTGAGGAGAGGAGGCTGCCAAGTTGTTCAGGTACTTCTCGACGAACATGAGAGAAGCTTCTAAATCAGAGTTGTTAAATTCATAAGGCACGCACCAACCGAGGGAACCAAACTTTCTTCTTTCAATGACAACTGAGTGGAGATAGCAGATTGTGAAGATAAGGTTCTTCCAGTTAGGATTGTCAACTTTTTCCAAGAATTACTGGTTAATCATGGTTGTAAAAGTTTTGTGAAGACCAGCTCTCAAACCTTTAGGAGGCTCATTTGTAACCTTAAGCACCTTCTGCAACAATCCCAAGGGGAAACTATTGTGAGGCTCGCAAGTAATCCATAATCTGAAATCTTCATGAGGCTTGACATTGTCAGGGTTGCTGAAGCCGACAATCATTTGTTCAGTTTCCTCCATGAACTTTAGACCGAGCTGACAGTTTTGAAGAATAACCCAGCTGCCGGCTTCCATACCAGCTTTGATAGCTTTTCTAGCAGGTTCTTCTTGACCCTCACCCATTGATACCTTTTCAGTTGGTTTCTTTTTCTTTCTAGCAAATTCATCGATTGAGCTGGTAGGGTCAGCACCAGGAGAAAGCAAGAAGAGAATAGGAACATTGAACTTCGATTCAGCCCAAATGTCAGCCATAGGATAGGCAATAGGATCAGTGTATTCACTTCCCAAAATAGATGAGATAAACTTGGATGCGGCCACAAGAGTTCTATCTTATCTGACGCTTCTAACGAGACACATTTCCATAAAGGCTCTCATTTATTCTTTCTCTTGGCCCATTCTCTCAGCCAAGTCAGGAATAGGATAATTTTCAGGATCATTTTTATCGAAAAATTGAGACCACCCTGGCTGATTCTTGATAATGAGATCGGGAAGTTCCTTGAAGTTAGGAATAGAAGATTAACCGAAGGTGTGTTTAGAGAAAGCGATGATGTTGAGCCAGCTCTTTTCGTCCAAGAAATTGAATTGATTGCCTTGAGGTTTAGGTCTTGCAGTTTTGATGTCTTCACCAGCACCTGCCTTCAAGAACGCTCCAACATCAGCTCCGGTCAACTTTTTGGCAGTAATTAGAATCTTGAAGCTAATCATCAACAAGAAAGTAATTTTATCCTTTTCGAACAAGCCTCGATTGATATATTTGTGAACATGCTTTGTCATTACCTTAATAATGAACTCAACTCTTTTTTGTGGGGAATTGGCTTCGGCTGATTTTTGAAGAAGTGCCCAGTTGAAGAGCTCCAAGAATTGTTCAAGAGAACTGTTGTACATCCAGTTGACAAGGAAAAGTTCAATCAGGGTGAAGTAAAGGGCTGATCCTCTAATGGCTACAGGTCTATACTGTTATCTCTTTTCGTTAATTTATTTCGTCTTCGTTTCAGCATCTTCAAGCTTTATTGCTACTTCTTTAGCTTGAGTCTTGGTATTGTTGAGCACTTCCATGAGTGAGGTATCATCAAGCAAATTTCCTTGAGACTCAGTCAGACGCTGTAAAAGATCTTTATCCAATTTTTGCAAAGCTTTCTTGTTTGCGTTGACATCGTTCAATAGAGCGTTCAAACTATCTTCGAGAGATTTTTGTTCGTGAGAGATGACACGACCCAACAATTGCTGCTCGAGACCACCTTGCGTGACAGTGAAATCAATGACTGTTGCTTTGGCAGATAACTCAGGAGAGAAGCTGGGATTAGGAAGTCTGCAAGTCAAGAACATCTTGAAGTTTTTATCAAAGTCCATATCTGAACCAGCAATTTTGATGGATCCTCTGCTCTTCTTCCAGATAATTTGCTTTTCAAGAACAGGGTCAAGGATGGGATCAACTTCGTTTTCAATACCCTCAATCAGAAGGGCCTTTCCGTTTTCGAGACAGAACTTCAAGAACCAATCCTTGAATTTAGGATGAGTCTGAGTACAAATAGATCTGCTTTTCTCCATATCATCAGCATATTTTTTGAGAATCCAAGATTGACCTTGGCCTTGTGGATCGATCAAAAGAGGATACTTGTCTGAGCTGGTTACCATGATAGCGTTCTGTACTGACAAAGTATCTTTAGGAAGACCTTGCAAGTTCCACTCACCAACAGTGGCATCATCGACCAAGAAGTTAGTCAACTCATAAGCAAGAGTAGAGATGTGGGGGATGTTCTTTTCTTTCATATCTGCAGTGAACTTGTCAACTGCAAGGATTTCTCTGAACTCAGCATTGAATGGTCCACAATAAGTGATGAAAGCAGTAGCCATTGAGCAGTTACCAACCAATCTCTTCTTTTCATCAGAAATTTAACTGGCTCCCTTTTTCCAACGAGATCGTTCACCAGACAATGAGTTGATCAGGGTTTCAGCTGTTGAAATTTTCTTTTTGGTCTTGAGTGCTTGAGCCTCAAGTTCATTCTTTATATCAAGCTGCTTCTGGGAATCTTCTTTGAGTCGGTTGAGTTTTTCAGTAATAACTCTGAGTTATTCTCTAGCTGTGGCCAATTTTTCCTGGGCAATTTCGAGGTTAGCTTCTTCTTGAGCAAGTTTAATTTTCTTGGGCTTCACAATCTGGGATTTTTAGTGATATTCGTAGACAGCATACAGCCACTTGCAAATAGCAGCTATAGCCTTGGATACCTTACCGCATATGCTTTCATTGAACCAATCAGTTCCAGTGAGGAGAAGTGGCTCAAGCAATTCAATGGTTTCATTGCTGATTGAATCTTTGTCATAAGTCTTCAAGTTCTTCAAGAAGTCAAAGTTAGGGCCCAAGATGAATTTTCCGCTTTCTTCGAAGCTGTTTCTCCAGAAATTGACATTAATACCCTTGGCAACCTCGAGCTCAGGGATCATCTGGATGGGAGCAAGTTTTAAGTTAAAGTAAATAGCAATAGCGTCAAGAACCAGTTTTAAAATTTCCTGAGGTTTTTTATTGGCCTTCATCTAATTGACACTAGCAGCATCCAATGAATCCACGGCAGCTTGAGCTCTCATCTGGGCAGGAATAGCTGCTGCCAATTCCCTTTCAGCTTCTTCTTTCTGACGAGCGATATCTTCAGCTTATCTCTAACATTTCTGGGCTACAGAATTCACTTCTGCTTCAATTTTTTCTGCAGCTCTTTGTTCAACTTCGAGATCCTTCAACATTTTTTATGTCTTTTCTGAAGCTTCCTTGAGTTTAACTTATTCCTCAGAGAGCACAATCTTCATGCTAGCAATAGACTCAGAAGCCTCATTGATCTTGTTGACACCAATCTTGAAATTTGATTCTTGGACATCGAGTTCTTTGTACTTTAACATGTAAAGCCTTTTGTAGGCACCAAGATAACTGAGATATGATTTGGGCGTGAAGTAGACTTGTCTTCTCATTCTCTGGAAGTAAACATCACAAATATTAGTCACCAAATGATGGACATTACCCATGTGCTTCATGAGCTCTCCTTTTGTTTCTTTGTCAGTGTCAAGCTATTTGAATTTTGCGATGAAACTCTCAGCGACTGATATCAATGCTTCTTCGGGCCAGGGCAAGAACCAGTTGATTGAGCATTCGTTGAAAAGAGCAGGGAATTTTCTAAATCTATCTCTGAATTTTTGACCAACAGGTGAGAAGCACAAGCAAATATGAAGATTATCTCTGACTCTATCCACAAAGTAGGAGTATAGTTCACTTGGCGCAGGGTCAGCTCCTTTGAATTCCTTGACATAGTCATTTCTGGCATCTCCCAAGAAAGTTTCCTTTTCGTCCTTAGCCAAAAGTCCAGGAATTTATCCAGTTGAGAGAATCATACTAATGAATTCCAAGAATTCTTCCTTCTTGATTTCGGAATCAGTAAGAATGAAGCAACATGGCCTTCCAAATCGACCAGTGATTTCAAAATATTTTTTAACATCTTCCTTTAAATCCTTCTCAGAGTAATTCTTCACCAACTCGATTTGCTTGTATTCCATACGTTGAATCGAAGAGGCCAAACGAGTCAGTGATTGTTTTCCGCTACCTCCTACACCGACAAGCAGAGCAGAAGATCTTGGTTGTCTGATAATTCTCACGATTTTGAGTAAGTGCTTGAGGGCGTCATTGAACAACACAAGTTCAAGCTTCTTGGTATTCTTAGGTTCAGCGTTGAAGTCATCCATGCATTCATAGGCTCTTCTTCTAAGGAACTCGGCATCAGTAACCGCTTCATAATTTCTAGGTCCAGGGTTGATAATAATGCCTTATTCATCCTTTTCATCAGCAGTCAAGAAATCAGCAAATGCGAAGAATTTATCTCTGGCGAATTTTTCATTGATCTCGGCTTCCATACCAAAGTTTTCTATAGAGAAATCATTGATAGCGTTAAGAACTGTTTCCTTATCTTTGTTGTTGACCAGTTTATCACAGAAGACCCTCTCACATTCATATCTCCAGAGTCCCACAGTGTACAGTTCAGGTTTGAAGTCTTTGACCTTTTCTGTTCTCATGATGGCCTCCTTCTTGATCTGGAGAATACCCTTGAAAGTTCGAGACAATTAACGCATGTTGAAGAGATAATGGAATTTGGAAGGAGTAGGAAGCATATACTTTTTAACATAATCCCACAGTTTGATGGTTGCACCAGTCAAAGACTCGATAACCTTCTTGACCTAGTCAGTGAATCCGTGATTTTTGGCATCAAGTCTAAACTGGAATCGCACAATAGGTCCATAGATACCCTCAATTGATAATGGAAGAATCATGTTAAAGATGAAGAACTGCCTTTTCAACCTGTTAGGAATGTCGTTTCTACCTCCTCCAGGATGATTCATAGCACCGACATAAGAAAGGTTCTTGATGCTCTTGAAATTTCCTCTTTGGGCCTTGTCTAGCCAATAGAATCCATTTTGTTCGATTAACTGTCTGACAATTTCGAGAGTGACCTGATCACCCCAATTGTTGACGAAGGGCATACTCATATCGTCAATGAAGATTGACATTAGTTTGTTTCCAGGAGGCCCATATTCCTTACCCATCTTGTTGTCGCATTCCTGCTCAATTGAAGCTTGGAATAATCCAGGAGAGGTGGCAGACGAGAAGTTGATTCTCTTGAATAGTTTGACGGCAGGATCAAATTTTTGTGCCCACATCAAGACTGATGAAGTTTTAGCTGTTCCTGAGCCGCCGATAAGAAGAACACCATTTTGAACAAAAGCTGTGGTGGAGTGGATAGGATGAGGTTGCGACAGAATACTGTTTACTAAGAAGTCAACTCTGAATGAGTCGAGAGTGGGTAGGAGAAGTTGTGAGAATTTGAAGGCTTTATCTGGTGAAGGCTTCCATGTTTCAGGCTTGACAACCAAGTACTCAACAGTTGTATCTTGAATATTGATGTAGTAATCGAAGATAGTTTCGTGTTCCTTCTTGTTAAGAGGAAGAGGGGCATTTTTCGATTGAAGGTAGTCATGGAACTGGAATCTTTCAGCAGCTTCATAGAGACCACCAACAGCCCAAGAAATAGCATAAACAACAACCTTTTCATAATCGATGTCTGATAATTTGACGCCTGCACTCAAGCCCTTCAGCATGCCGTTGATCAAACTGAGAGTGTTGGTAATTTTCTGAGCGATGGTTAGATCCATCATAGGCACATTCTTGATACTTTTCTAAAGAGTCTGAACAATCTTGAATTCTTCGAAATATTTCTTGATCAATTTCTTGAGAATATTGGCTTAGTCAGAGCTTCTCTCGAGAGCTCTTAAATTGCACCATCCTTCATAAAGAGCAGTCGTTCCCAAATCTACGGGAGAGATGTAAATCTGACCACATCGAGACACTGTAGCAGGCGAAGCATTGTTTAAGTTTTCAACCTCAAAGACAAGTTTACACTGTTCACTCATGGGAATACGCTCTCCATTGGCAAGTGTAAGAATCTTGTTGTCATCCAACACAGTGTTGAGAGATTCAATCCAAATAGTATCGACGGGCCCGTCACATGTTAGCCAGATATTGAATTTAGAAGATCGAGAGTTGCATTTTTGCCAGAGAGTTGAAAACACACCAGGAATCCAGTCATCCGAAATTTCACTCTTGACACCATACATTTATTTGTCAGTGATAGCCTTAGGGTTCATCTTGATGATACGGTAGGTAGCTCTTCCCGGAACTTCAGACAGCACTTCAGTCAATATGTTCAGAATAGTTGTCTTTCCTGTGATTGACAGACCAAGCAACATGAATCCGTGTCGCACTTCTGAAGTCTCATAAACTTGAATGATCTTGAGAGTGAATTCAGGCCTGTTGATCAGCTCAGGTCGTTTTTTCATGATAACAGGAATTCTAGGTTAAACTTGAGCATGGTTCACTTTGTCTACTGAAGTTTGACGAGGGAAGATATCTTTGAGCAACCCTTCGAAGAGAGCAATATCATCAAACACTAACTTCGACATGTTCATATCTCGAAGAGATCTCATCAACAGGAACTATTCAAAGAATTCCTTCTTTTCAGGATTCATCACTTGATCAGGTTTTGATTCTTTTCTCTTGATATTACCTGCAGTTCTCAACACAGACAAAATGTTTCTGAGACCAAAATCGTAGTGACGTTGTTTAGAGAGCTGTTACTCGCATAGTTTGTAAAGAATGTTGAATTTCTTACTGAGACCATTGATGTATTCATAACCGACTGAGGCCAACTTCACCTTAATGATAATTTCTCTGTCAGGGACCATCATTGTTACACCTCTGAAAAGCACCTTCAAGTTTTCTGGCAACTCCTGTCTACCTGCGTAACCAGGGTTCATGGTGATGAAATAACCGACTGAGTGGACAATATTGATGGGGTATGGTTCTTCAGGGAACATGAATTTTTCAGCATGTTGTTTCTTGGCGATACCAATGGATTCAACTTGCATAGCCACGACTGACAGGACTTCAAGCAAAATACGATTGAATTCGTCGAAGCATCCCCAAAGACCACTCTGGACCAAACCTTTGAAAATCTTGCCCATATCCTTGTATCTGTGCTGATCTGAGCAGTTGGTAACCACCACAAAGAGGCCCAATCCTCTTCCAAGATCCTTGACAGTTTCGGTCTTTCCGGTACCAGCAGGTCCAGCAGGAGCACCTCCATAGAACATACTCATAGCCTGAGCGAGGGTAATGTAGCATCTATCAGTAAGAGGAGTGATGCAAAGTCTTTCCTTGGCTCCCAAAAACTCATAGCAATAGCTCTGTTCCCAATCTGTAATGCTGATAACACAAGTATCTTGTTCATTTCTCCAATAAAGACGAGTGTTCTTTTGCCAATCAAAGTCAAGAACATTCTGACATTTCATTTCGACAGTGATATCCCTTTGATGCACATGAACAGTCACTAAAGTTTCGATTTTGGTTCTCTCCAACTTGGTGGCAATGTCTTGCAAGCACAAATTAGTCAGTTCTTGAAGCATTTTCTCAATTTCCTTCTTTTTTGATTCCATAGCACCTTTGTTTTCTTTCTGACTCTTTTCCAAAGCTTCAGTGATTTTTGTTGTCCATAGTAATTGAATACCCATCAAACTGACTTGAGAAAGAGTACTCTTGACGAAAGATTAAAGAGGTAAAGCCATAACTTGGGCAGCAGCATTTCTGCAATGTTCTCTCATGGTATCTTGCATTTCTTTTTCAAGGCTGCAAAGCCAAGATTCAATATTTCCCTCGCACTTGACATGAGTCACCAAAGGTACTTTTTCAGTTCCTCCAGCATCCTGAATAATAGTAGTGATGGTCTTGTCAGCACTTCCCTTTTTGTCTGATTTTCCAAACTAGACTCTTGTAATGGCATCAAACAATTTTTAGAAATCTTCTTGAATTGAAGTAGGTTCGGATCCTTGAGAAAGAATTTTGAGCAGATCAGGATTCGAAACAAAGTAGAAACGAGGGAACAATTTTCTCTTTCCTTCAAGATAAGCTTCCAATAGTTTTTGACATTCCTCCAGCTTCTTCTGCATATCAGGCAAGTTATCTTTCAACAAATCAAGTTCACAGCAAGGAAGGACTTTCTTTGTTTAGAAAGATTTTTCCATGCATCTCATCCAAGTTTTATCAATGCCAGCAAAAGCTTTGGCCTGTAGAGGCATCTGCTTGGCAATATCACCACCTGTGAAGACAGGCTCCAAACTTCTCCAAAGAGTCTGCACCTTAATCCAGAGATCCAAAATTTCAGATGTGTCAGAGAATCTTCGAATGAGTTCTTCAACTTGCTTCTTGAAGGGTACGACATGCCTTTGGGCATTGATTGAACTGAGGGTCATTTGATCTTCCTCCAATCTTTCAGTGATATCTGAAACGCAAAGACCTCCCAATACTATGTTTTATCTTTTGCCCCAAGGACCAAATTCGAACTATTTAGAGCTCCAGAATTCGTTGATTTCACCAAGAGCAATCTCAATTTTTCTTTGTTTTTCAGCTGACTCACCAATCTAGTCAATATCTTCAGCAAGATCAAGAACCTTAGCCTTGGTCAGATCTTCAATCACAAAAATTTCAGGTTGATCGAAAGGAATTCTGTGTTCAGTTTTTTCATTAAGAGCTTACCAATGACGATCCTTGACTGCATCTTTTTTCAGAATAGAAATGATTGGTAGCAGAGCCTTGAGATTTTCTATTGAGCTCTTGAGTTCCTTATAGGCTTGCCATTCTTTGAGATCTTTGGGAAGACGGATGCATTGGTCGCCATATCTTTTAGCAGCTTCCTCCATAGCGCTAATTTTATCGTTGTTGACATCTCCCCAAAGCATTTATTGGAAGGCAGTGATTTCTTTGATAACTTCAGAGTAAAGGTTGTAAAGTTTTTTCAAGTTCGCCAACTCAGCCTTTGTCTTTTCGAGTGCCGGATATTTTTGATGTTGTAGACCGAAAAGCTCCTCACCCTTGAAGTTAATCTTGAATTGATGTTATCTGACTTCGTATTGTTCATCGAATCTTTTGAGTCTTTCGATAGCTTCTTTGGGAACAATACCTTCGACCATAGGTCCATTCTTCTCGTAGTCACCTCGGAAGTCGGCAATATCTTTAACCAAAATTTTGATGTCTTTCTTGAGGGTTCTAAGATATTGGGCTTGCTCATGAGCCAGTCCTCTGTTTATCTTTTCAGATAGGTCAACTAGATTATTCCATTTGCTCCAGAGGAAGATACGAGCATCACTTTCATCTTTGTCAGTAATTCCTCCAGGCAAATTGTTGTCAAGAAGAGTGTACATTTCCATCACAGGATTGAAGCTTATATCAATAACAGTTTGGAAGCTTCGAATTTATTGCAATTTTTCCATGACAATACCCAAACTGTCAATGTCCTTAACAACTGTCTTCGAAAGCTTGTCATTGAGCTCTGAAATGTGATCAGAAAGTCTATAAAGTTCAGCTTTTGCCTTCTTATGAAGATCCTCAGCGTACTCGTTTTTCCACTCCTTAGTGTACTGTTTGAGACCGACTACTAAAGCCTGAGTCTTCAGTTGCATAGCACCAATGATGAAAGTAGGCTCTATCTTTTGTATTTGCTCTTCAGTCTGCGAGAATTTCTTGAACTCAGCTTCGTAGGTGAAGAGTTGAGGTTTATCTGATCCCTTTGAGAATTCTTTTATGCTCTTACTGATAGATTTTTGCCAAAGCCATTAGAACTTGCTAAACTTAGACAAAAACTAGTTGATTTTATTCTTTGTACCTTGGATTGATCCTGTCAGCAACAAGATAACTTTCACGATTTCTTTATCCTGAGCGATCATTTCATAAAGATTTTGTTTTTTGTCATCCTCAGTTGCTTGTTGATCCCAGTTGTAGAGAGTCTTGGAGCATCTCAAAACAGCTGTTGCAGCTTTGTTGATGGCTTTCTGAATTTCTTCTAGAGAAGGATTGAGTTGAACTTCTTGACCAGAAAGCTGAACATCAACCTCGAAGAAAGGATTTAGTTTGACATGTGAGCCAACTTTGTTGCTGCCACAAACTCTGTGCTTCATAGAGTTCAAAGAGTTTTGAGTAGCATTAAGGAGAGCGTTGTACAGATAGAAGAAGTAATATTTTTTGATTCTCTTGACTTATTCAGACTTGACGGGATCAATACGAGGATCAAGTTGATAGTTGAGGATAATCAGCAAAAGATCATCAACTGATCGTTCGATTTCAACATTTTTGCTGGTTAGGTAATTTCTCTTCTCATTGATGTACTCTTCTTGAGTGCTCACAAATGTTTCAAGAGTGAAGGTGACGCTATCTTGGGGGAGAGACACAAGAGATACTCTTGAGATGTTGCGCAAGTTGTTCTCGACTCTATTCTCAATGATATCATTCACATTGATGATGAGTTGCTCGAGTTTGTTGAGTCCAGTATGAACATGATTGAGGTAGGAATCGATGTTCATTGATGTCCAGGTAAGAGTTGACATTCCAGGGTGTAGCTTAAGCTCGAGATCAGCAATGTGAGGAGCCAAAAGATTTTTGCAAATGGGTTTTATTTTGCCAATGATTCTCTCATGTTCCTTCAGCACATAAAGCAACTCATTGTAGTACATTTTAAATTTCTCTTCTTGCAGAAGAATGATACGAGCACTCTCAGGAATAGGAATTCCTTGTCTGTCTAGACACTTTGCTTCTCTGATCAGTTGCATGATGTCAACATCGAAGTTCACATATAACTTCTTCTGGCTTTCGTGGCGGACAATCAGAGTTGCCTGGAGAGCTGCCTTTGACCTTTCGATTTCCTTGACCCACAAGTCATAGTACCACATCTAGTTGATGGTCAACATTTTTCCCAAAGTATTGTAATTTCCATAGTACTTCTTGATCTCGGAGGAATGAATCACATTTTGAGGGAATTTGGTGATGGGTCCAGCAATTTTCTGATAGAGATGCTTGCTCCAGATGATCTTGCCAGCATTCTCAGGCATGTTTCTCACAATTGGAGGATCTGATTTCTGATCATTAAACACACGTTGGATAACTTCAAGCTGACTGGCATAGTTAGTCAAGATTGTGTTATATTTTGAAGTCAAGTTGTGCTTGAGAGCATCACGTTTTATAGTGTTCTCGAATTTCTTGAGAAGGTTGATTGACTGTTCAATGCTTTTGCTCTTGCTGAAGTTATCGTCGATAAACTGTTGAAGTTCAGTATCTAGCTGGGAGATTGAAATGTTGAAACTAACATACTCTTTGTCAAAGTTGGAGTGAGTCAAATCTAGTAAGTCAGCTTTTCTCTTGGCCTTGAATTGATCACGAATGTTGTTGAACTTGCCAATGATGACGTCCATCTTTTCCAGATTTAGTTTCGCCAAAGCATCAAATTGTTGAATGTTGGAGAAGACCTCAATCAACTTTTGCAGTCTCTTGACAAACTGGTCAAAACGATTGAAGATTTGGGTCTCAGAGAAATCGAAAGTTTTCCCCTTGGGCATATCAGCAACTTTCTCCTTGGTAGCTTTGTAAGCTTCTTTGTATTCTCTGTTGAGTTTGATGCAACTTCCGAGAACTTCAATTACTTCAGAAGGATCTCTTTTCCAGACATCTTCAATCTTGGTTCCTGGAGGAATGATTTTTTATCTGCAGTTCTTAATCATTTGGTTGGTGATTTTGATGAAGAGTCCAGTCATTTTGTCAGAAGTGTTGTAGAAACGAGCAATAGTGTGGATCATCTTGATAGCATTCATGAGAGAAGGAAGAGTCTCAATGATTTGCTGAGGGGTGCCAGTGTATAAAGGTTCGATAAACTTTTCAAGAGTTGAGAGATACTTCACGTTATCTTTGGCTTCATTGAGTTTGTCAGTGAGAGCGAGGTCGAGTCTTTGGAAACTCAGCATGAGTTTGTTGATGTTCTATTGTCCTTCTTTCTTGCCTTCATTTTGTTTGTACTTGATCAAAGCCATCTTCACCATGTTGAAGTCTTTGTTCTTGAGCTGTTCTGACCAGTTAGTGATGGTCTGCATTCTTTCCTTCCAAAACTCCAATTCAGTTTTAGGTCCGGGCTCCAATCCCTCATTCTTTGGCTCAGGTTCAGTGCTTAGGAATCTCTCAATAGTCTTAATCCACTCATCGAATTTTTCCTCGAAGCGTTGAATTCTTTCGCTTTCACTCATGCTTTGTAGTCTTTGAAGCTCTTCAGGTTTGATTTTAAAATGTTCTTGCCCAGGCTCCATCAATTTAAGTGCCTCATTGACCTATCTTTTGAATTTTTCAGTGTGAGCAACGAATTACTTTTTGGATTCTCCGTCAGTGAGTCCCCAGTCATGCTTTTCTCCATTGATGAGAGGATCGTAGATGTATTCAATCATGTAACTTAAGACTCGGACAGGGTTAGGTGTGACTTCACCGAAAATAACTTCATCATTATTGGTCTCGTTGATGTTGATCTACTTTGTAAGATTTATACCTTTTTCTTGTTCTCGGGAAGATTTCTCATGAACCAGACAGCCTTGTCCTTGATTTTTTCGGTATCACCATAGGTCAGGAAAAGCTGAGGATCAATGACGTTGTGATCATTTTCCGAACCTGTATCCGGTGTCTGGTAGTAAACCAGAATTTTAGGCGGGCCTTCGGTGTCTAAAAATTGATCAATCTTGGTCTTGTTTGCCTAGTTGCCGAAGATAGCGTCCTGCATAGATATACTCTTACGCTCACTTGGTCCTCCTTTAAGCCAAAGGAGTCAGCAATGCAGCCACGCATCCAGAGGAACTTTTTGGATAGCTCCTTGCTCATTCAAATCAAATAAAAAGTTATATTTTTGGAGAAATCAATAGAATTTCAACTGAATGATAGCACTCTTCCCAAATATCAAGTCTCAGTCTAACTTTCGCCATTCATCCTTGTTCAACTTTTGAGAATGACTCAAGCTCCGAACTTTGCTGGCATTCTGCTTGGGAAACTAAGAGACCTGTGCTCTGTTCTGAACCCTTTAAAGCCCTATGTAGCCAGTACTCTGCTCATCCAGCATGCGATACAGATTTCTTAATTATTCCAATCCCCTGCTTTCCTCTTTTTTTCTATGTTTTTAATAATTGAAGAATCTATTCATTTCAGCAATCTCTTGGGTTTACTCCTCCAGCCTTCTGCGTTGGCCGAGAAGTTCTTTGTAGTAGTTGTTCTTGTGCAGATTGCGAGTCATATAATTGAAGGTTTCATTTTATACTTTGTTGGGATATAAACTTACAGGAGGTAAATCTCCTGGCGAAGTCAACTTGAAATGTGAGTAATCGTTTGATGGCTCATGAGAGTAGCTCTTAGCTTTGGGGAAAAGCTGATTTTTTTAAACTTTAGGAGGTTCCTTATCTGTTTATTTTGCCTATGGCTTGGGTGGTTATTTGCTTGCAGGAGCGGCTGTAGTATGTGCCTTTTTCCTACCTTTTCCCTGCTCTTTCTGGATTTCCTATTAGTATCTTTCCTGGAGTCGTTGCTGCTATTCTCTAAGTTTATTTTACTCCTCTAATTCTTTGCGTTTCTTGGCAGCCTCGGCCTATTTTTTATTATTTCTTTCCTTGTCAACCTGTCTTCTCAGCTAGTCATAGTATTCTGAGTTTTTTTTCTTCCTTTCCTCTTGCTACTTTTCGATATTGGTGATCAAACTAAATGCATCTCCTTAAGGGTGGTATTCATCATAATTTCTATTTTTGATTCGGGAGTGTTTTTGAGCCAACTAATCTTTGAGCTGATTGCGGTATGCCAACTCACGTTCTTTGCGATTATCTGGTCGGTCAAACAGCATCTTCAATAAAGTAGTTATAAACTTTGATAAACTACAATAATATCGAATGAATTAGCTTCGTCATTCAAACTATATGCAGTATCATTCATACCTCCACCTCCTGATAGTTCTCTTTGACATATTACCACAATTTGTCAATGTAATCGGCAACCTCTTAGCATACTCTATGAACCACTTTTCTTGCTCTTATATTCGATTTCACGTCAACCTAAAGATAAGTGTTCACGTTCAGGTGTTCCCTGTTTTATTCAAAACAACTGATACTGAATAGTTCACATTATTTTTCAGTCAGATCCGCACTGGGTCTGCTTTTGGTACTGATGCAGATTTACCAATGACTCGAATCGCTATTGTTATGATATTTGATGTAGTTGAAAAATCTGGGCTCCAACAGCATGAACTTCTTGAATTTGAGCTGATGGATAGCTAGATTAGGATGAATGACTTCAACGATTCCATTATCTACAATCGTGGTGCAAAGTCCATTATTAGCTTTTTGGCTATTGATCAGCTCTCCGTAGTAGTAATAAGAACATGGAAGTTGATAGCTGATCATAAATTTGAAACCAGACATAGTTTAAACATTTTTTACAGTCACCTTGGATTTTACACGTCTTGCTAAAATAACGTCGCTATTCTGGGAAAAGTAATTCTCAATACTACGAGTCTTGTTGTCGAGAATTTAGTAATACTGATCTAAGGGTTCTAAGTTAAGTTTGAAGTTGTATTTAGAAATGGGTGCTGTTTCCTCTGATTCAGTCATCAGTGGACTGGGTTCCGATTCATTTGTGAGACCAATTTTCACATCCATCTATGACTATGAGTGCGAATGTTTCTTATGCTGGGAAGGTTCAGAGTGTAAATTTGTTTGATTTTATTCCTGACTAAGATATTTTGCTGAAAATTAGAACTACTATTCCTCCAGATGTTGAATTCCGCTGCCTTCTAACTTCTCTTTTTTATGGGCATGCTTGTGGAAGAATAGTATTATTGGTCTTAAACAGTCCTGAATACATTGAGGACAGTTCTTCTCGATGCTCTGTAGCAGAGCCATTAACCTATTAAACACTATTATAATATCATCTGGTATAATTGGAATGAACTGAAGCTTAGAAACAGATAACAGTATGAAATCAGCAGCAACTTTTATTCTTGCTGGATGTGCCTACTGGAGGCTTCACTGGCATTAAACAAGTCTTTGTGGTTTTGTATTTTTCTATGTAGGCCTTGGAGAATGTTTCTTTCATTTTTCCGGAGAAGGTTTTGAACAGAGTCTCTACATTGTAGTTTGTCTTGGCTGAAGTTTCATAGTAGAGCATTCCTTCACTGTCTGCGAATTGCTGAGCATCTTCTCTCCTGATCATTCTTTCATTCTCCATATCACTTTTATTTCCAACTAAAATTTTGACAACCTGGTGGTGGCTGAACCTTTCTGCTTCTGCCATCCAACTCTTGACATCAGAAAAACTTTTCGGGCCGGTCAGATCAAACACAAACATGATACCCTGAGCTCCTTTGTAGTAGGCAGAGACAATAGTTTTGAACTTTTCCTGTCCAGCTGTGTCCCACATTTGAAGTTTCACAACACTACCTGCTTGTTCGATTGTCCTGATCTTGAAGTCGACTCCAATGGTGGGGAGGAAGGTATCATGAAAGACATCATCTGCAAATCTGAGCAGCAGACTGGATTTTCCGACTGAAGAGTTTCCGATGATGACAATCTTGAAGACGAAGTCGTAATCGGTTTGACTCATTTCTTTTGAAATTTTAGGATTATGGAATATGCTATATAAGTGTCGGTATTTAATGGATCAGTTCAACAGCCAGTCCAAATAATTCTGACAAATGACAAAACTCCTAATCAATCGAACTGATCAAATTTGGATAGGTAAGTATCCTCATTTGGCAAAAACATCTTGCTGTGAAAAATAAGACTGAATCATTCTTCTTGTATATTTTTACAATAATTCTGATGGTTTGAATATTTTTTCAAAACATATAAGCCAAATGAATTTACTTCACAATTTCACTAATTTCATAGTTAACAAACACTGTTTGTATATTTCTT
>Ga0100380_10002561_pt1 | contig 19575 bp, 20 predicted proteins | sample CryGeymeta201504_FD_80417 | JGI IMG/M metagenome (GOLD analysis project Ga0100380, IMG submission 80417) | Groundwater microbial communities from Crystal Geyser aquifers in Utah, USA - Crystal Geyser metaG 2015-04 | ecosystem: Environmental > Aquatic > Deep subsurface > Groundwater | place... | reverse complement strand
GTGCGACAAAGCACCAGACCCGGTCGCCGCCCTGCGCGCCAAGAGCGGTGAGGAGGTATTGGCTGCCGCTGACGCCTCACAGGGCCTGTTCGGCAAGGGCAACAGGTTCAGCCCGATCATCGACGGCTGGGTGCTGCCCGAAGACCCGGGCGACGTGTTCGACGCCGGCCGGCAGCACCGAGTGCCCTTGATTGCCGGGTCCAACGCCGATGAAGGCACGGTCTTCCTGCGGCAGCTTCCCGTCAAGGGCGTCCTCGGCTATCGGCTGGCCGTACGCACCCTGTTCCACGGCCGCGCTCCTGAGGTGCTGCGCCTGTTTCCAGCCACGCGGAACGAGGACGTTCCGCAGGCACTCAACCACTTGGTCACAGTCTCCTCCTTCGTCGTCCAAGCGCGGTATCTGGCGCGGTCGATGGCGAATGCCGACACCGAGGCGTTTCTCTACCATTTCACCCACGTCCCAGCAGTCTCTCGCAGCGGCGAGCGAGGGGCGTTCCACGGCATCGAGATCCCCTACATTTTCGGCTCACTCCAGAAGGCGTGGGGCGTGCGACTGCCTGCAGAAGAGCCGCTGTCAAAGACCATCAGCGCCTGCTGGGTCCAGTTCGCGAAGACCGGCAACCCGAACGGAGCCGGACTGCCCGAGTGGCCCCGGTACCAACCGGATTCCGACAAGTACCTGGAGTTCGGCGACGCCGTCGGGGCGAAGTCGGGGTTGTATCGGGAAGCCTGTGACCTGTTCGACGAGATCCAGGCGGAACGCAGGAGGAACCGGTGACCCGAGCTATTCCACGGTGATCTCATCCGCCATGTAGATGCTACAGTCGTCGAAAGAACGGATGAGACGCCAGCCAAACCGCTGCGGTAGTCCTGCTTTCTGGATCTCGGATAGGTCCGGACGATAGGGTGACTCCGCGGCCCTGAACAGCACAACGCAGGATCCAGCTCCAGTGGCGTCTGGGAGTTCATCGGCTCTGCGCAATGCGTTGCGTGTCGGCACGCTCTTGGTGGGCTTGCGGGTCAGCCACCAGAGCTGTCCGGGTAGGTTCGAGACGAACCGGTCACAGGTCATTTGGCTGAGAAAGCGAAAGCTGTCAGTTCCGCGCATCTGGCTGAGCTCGGCTCCCCGGTTGTGTGACATGCCAGCGACGGTGGCCACGAATGCCAGTCCGGACGCAGCGCAGTACACGAGAACCAGCCCCCGCAGGCGGCGATGGAGTTCTTGGCGTTCAGTCGCGCACAGGAGAAGCACAGATGCGCACACGGGTACACCGGCGCAGAACACCATCGGATAGACGACGGCGACCAGACGACGGTTGATCTCGCTGCTTACCGTCGAAGCGCAGACGATCAGCGTAAGCAGATACGCAGCGGAGTAACTGAGCCCGAGCCTTGCTGCGCAGGATTGTCTGGACTGCCGCAAGCAAGCTGCTGATATCCACTTGAGATGCCCACGAAACAGCCACAGGCAAAGCAACGCAGCTACGACCCCGAGGAGTGCTCCCAGCGCTTGCGGTGAGAGCGGGAGCGAGCCACCGATACCCGAGAGCAGAATCGGTCGCGGAACCGCGTCTGCAATCAGTGTTCGCAGTGTTAGACCCACGTTCTCCACAGCGCTATGGGCAGGTTCACCACCTCCGCCCCCTGACAGTCGCCCCAGCAGCAGCACGTTCCGCCCAAACCAAAGCCCCAGCGGGGCTACCCCAAGTGCAACAACCGCTGCGGCGCAGGCAAACGAGAGCTTTCGCTGCTTCGCGAGTCCCAGCGCGATGCCCGAGAGCACAAGCCAGACTGCAACGCCCAGGTACCTCGTGAGCATGGCAAGTCCTGCGGCCAGCGAGGCGATGGCTAACCAAGCGAGGGTGGCTCTTCCGGCGGGCGCACGTGTAGCCCGCGTACACGCATACAGCGTTAGCACGGTCAGCGCCATGAATGGCATTTCGCTAAGCGTCCTGGTGGACAACCAGAAGACCGGCACGTGTATCGTGCAGAGCGCGGAACTCACCAGGACGGTTCGGTGCCAGAGAATGCTGCTTGGGTTCTGCGGCAGGAGTTCCTGAACTGCCCCGAAGGCAAAGAGCCCAACCAGCACTACGCAGAGACCAAAGGACACGGCGGGCACGGCGCGCGCTGTGGTCTCCAGCGAGACTCCTGCACTGCGCACCCCCGCCAGCAGTGTCGGAAACAGCGGGGGCCAACACCCTACAACGGCGGTATCATCCGGATCGTTCCACTCTGTGATGGAAGTTCGGTAGCCCCGACCGGTTCGGAGGTTCCCCGCAATTGACAGCTAGTGCAGTGAGTCCGAGTTTACCCCCCCCCCCGCGCGTCGCAAAGCGACTGGCCCCCGCCGCAAGTGTCCCGATGGCTACCAGAGGCACCAAGACGCCCATGGACTGTGGTCGCGGTACTCGCATGTCTGCTCTCTCCTTACGTCAGGGCTGCCACATCGGCAGTGGCGATGCCACACCGTGCCGGCGGGCATGGTTACCAGGTCTTGCAGGATAGCGAGGCGGTTGGTGCTGGCGTCGACAACAGCGCGGCAGTGATCGAGGGACAAACGGTGGCTCATTCGGTGCCTTTGGCGCTCAGCCGGCGGCGATAGCAACGCCCTCTGCGGTCAGGGTTTCGAAGGAGACGCGCACGTCGTGCGCCCTGACCGGCGAGAAGTTCAGCTTCTCAAAGCCGATGACCTGCCCGGCACGGTCCTTCATCAACAGCAGTTCGTCTCCCGTCTCTTCGCAGACGCACTCCGCGAGTGGGTCGCCGAACCAGATCGTGAGGGTGTTGCCGGTGCGGTCATGGACGACCTTCACTTGGTCCACAATCGTTCACCTTCCTTGATGGCGTCCGCCGGGTACGTCGCGACGAGGAACCCCTCGCCATCGAGGCGCTTCGCCACCACACCGGTCCACCTTCCCGGCCGGTCTGACCGGTAGAAGAGGTGCACCGTGGGATCACTGCGACTTCGGCGAATCTCGCAGGGACCTCGGAGAGTCAACTTCACCTCTGCCAACCGGTCGCGCATGACCGGATGCTTGTGTGTCACGATCAACTCCCAGTAGCTTCTCGTTGCACGGACAGTGAAGCCCAATGGAGTCGGCACCTAAAGCAGCGAGTCCTCTGCCATTGCACTGAGCACATGTCGGGCTGTCATGTCTTTCCCGTAGCCTGCGGCGGCCGTGGTTCCCGGCTATCTCCTCGCCAACACCCGCTCCTCATACCCCCGCACTTCCTCCAGCCACCCCATCCCCGCCGGCACGCCCTGCTGCTCGCAATAGCGGTCCCACACTGCGCCGGCAGGCATGGTCTTCAGGTCCTCTTGGATGGCGAGACGGGCGGTGAAGTCGCCGCTCAACTCCAGGTCCTTGAGCATCTGGGTAGGCTGCAGAAGCGCCAGCAGTAGCGACTTCAGCATGGCCCGGGTGCCGATGACCCAGGCGGCGAGGCGGTTGATGCTGGCGTCGAAGAAGTCGAGGCCGAGGTGAACTCGGTCCAGGACGCCGCCGCGGACCAGCTCTTCGGCCAGCAGGCGGAGATCGTCGTTCAGGATGACTACGTGGTCGCTGTCCCAGCGGACGCCGCGGCTGACATGGAGCAGGACTTCGTCCATGAAGGTCAGGACCGCCGACAGCTTGTCGGCGATACCTTCGGTCGGGTGGAAGTGGCCGGCGTCGAGGGTAATCATCTTCCGGTTGGCGACGCCGTAGGCCAGGTAGAACTCGTGGGAGCCGGTTACATACGACTCGGAGCCGATGCCGAAGAGCTTGCACTCGATGGCATCGCGCATGTGCTCCGGATTCAGGTCTTCGGCGAACATCTCGTCCAGCGACTGCTTGAGTCGTGCCCGTGGCGCCCAGCGGTCGGCGGGGAGGTCTTTGTAGCCGTCGGGGATCCACACGTTCACCACGCAGGGGCTGCCCAGCTCGCGTCCCATGGCTTCGCCGATCTTCCGGCAGCAGATCCCGTGCTCCACCCAGAACTTGCGGATGCCTTCGTCGGCGCTGGAAAGCGTGAAGCCGTCGGCGGCCTTGGGGTGCGAGAAGTACGTCGGGTTGAAGTCCAGCTTCAGTCCTTGCTGTTCCGCCCACACGATCCAGTCTTCGAAGTGCTTCGGCTCCAGCTCGTTGCGCTCGACTTTCCGCCCGCGCAGGTCGGAATAGAAGGCGTGCAGGTTGAACCGGTGCTTGCCGGGGATCAGGCTGAACGCCTTCTCGGCATCCTGCCGCAGCTCTGCAGGCGTCCGTGCCTTGCCGGGGTAGTTGCCCGTCGCCGCCAGGCCGGCGCCGATCTCGGAGCCCGGCGACTCGAACCCGCCCACATCATCGCCCTGCCAGCAGTGCAGCGAGATGGGCGTCGCACTGAGCGTGTTCATGGCGGCTTCGGTGTCCACGCCGAGTTGGGCGTAGGCTTCCTTGGCTTGGTCGTAGGCTTTGGCGATCTGCTCGGAGGAGGGCGTGTACATGAGTGGGTCTCCAGTGTGTTCTGGTGGTCAGTTGTCAGTAGGCAGACAGGGGTCATCTCACGCCAGCGAAAGCGCCAGGCTCCGGACCCGGAGCTGGCGACGCATGTCCTTGGCGGCGTCTTCCGCGAGCCGGTCGGCGAGGTCGCTCACCTGCACCGCCACGGGCCCGTCCACGAATTCCTCCGCACAGTCCTGACAGATGCGCGCCGGGACTGCCTCCACGGCGAGTTCGATCCCCAGCCGCTCAAAGGTCAAGGTGGTTCGGCCCGGCCTGACCGTTCCACCACACTCGGGGCACTTCTGGTTTCTCGCTTCGGGCATTCGGGATCACCTTCTGGTCTTGCCTGCTATCCAATCGCAATCCTGCGGAATGTAGACCGTCACAATCCAGACGAAGCCCCCCTCGGCGAGGTCGCACACAACATGGAGCGGGAGGCCGTCCGACATCAGTCCATGGATGAGACAGCGGTGCCGTTCCGGGTACTTCTCGATGACGGTTCCAGTGAACACCACACCGACGGCATCTCTCGGGTGCACACCGTCTTTGTCAGCTTCCACAAGCGCGTGCTTGTAGAAGGCGTAGTCGCCTCTTCGGACAAGCCGCCGGATCTGGTCGAGCATCGTCGTCTCCCCCGAAGGCAAACGCCACGTACGGTGCACACCTACACAGTCTAACGGCGGACGTACCCGGCAGTCAACCGTCCGGGGAAGGGGTGCCCACTCCCTCGCTGCAGCGCCTGCGTCCATCGCCTTCAGCGCTTCCGGGCGGACGGCTTTTATATTGGACTCGGTCAGCCTGCAGAGACCGTCCTCCGTTGCCCTGGAAGGGTCGGTGGGCGGTATTCGCCGCCCGGCCTTCGATCTCCTTGCGCCGCCTGCGCCTCTTTGCGGCTACTTGCATCCCTGCGGCATCACGATCTCACAGAACTTCCGCGTCTCCGCCGACTCCCGCGCCCACAGGCAGGTCAGCGCGCTCAGGATGCCGGCCTCGATTGGGCTGCGCGACGGGCGGCCCTCCTTCATCGCCAGCAGGAAGTCGAAGCACAGCTCCCGGTCACCGCCGAAGTGGGGCATGTTGCCGGTGAAGTCGATGGTCTTCACCACCGGCGACTGGTGCTTGTAGAGCTGGATCTGGTTCCTGTACCAGTCGAAGTAGATCGTCCCCTTGTAGCCGTACAGCCGGGCGCCGCGCTGAGCCGACTTGAACCGGGCGAAGAAGTTCTGGGTGTAGCTGACCTGGGCGCCGTTCTCGTACTCGACGAGGCAGTTGCCCTGGTCCTCGTTCCTGATGCCCTCGGCGAACATACACAGGCGGCTGTCGTCCTGCACCAGCTTGTTTCCCTGGAACCCCTTGTAGAACCAGTTGAATGGACTCTCCGGACACGCGTCCTGCTCCTCGCAGTCCTTGCACTTGAGGTCGAAGGGCTTGTCGCCGCCGTAGACGCGCTGGGCCTTCATCGCGCAGATCCACTTGGGGCGGTGGCCGACGAGGTAGTACAGGTAGTCGAGGTCGTGCGTCGCCTTCTGCAGGAACAGCCCGCCCACTTCGTCGTAGTTGCGGTACCAATTGGTGTAGTAGACAGCGGCGTACGGCACGTCGTTGAACGCCACGGCGTGCTCGACCTGCCCGATCTCGCCCGCCTCGATCATCTCCTTCACCGTCAGCACAATGGGCGACAGCCGCAGCGGGAACGACACCACGCTGGGCGCCGTGAACGACTGGAACGCCTTGTCCAGCCGGGCGACTTGCTCGAAGCTAATCGCGACGGGCTTCTCCAAGAAGAGCGGGACGTTTCGCGTCGCCACCTTGCACGCCATCTCCGTGTGCAGGAAGCACCGCGTGCCGACCATCACGCCGTCCAGCTCTTCCTGCGCCAGCAGGTCGTCGGCGTTCTCGTAGAAGACGGCGTCCTTGAGGAACTCGTCCCCAGCTCCCTTGATCTCCTCCCACCGCGGGTCGGCGACTGCCGCCACCCGATAGGGGATGTCGAACACCCCGAGGTTCTTCGCCATGCCGGAAGCACGACCACCGTACCCGATGATTCCGAGTTTGAGCCTCAAGCGCACATCCTTTCGGGGCTCCAACCAATGCGACACGGTGAGCACAGAGAACAGCCGATGGAAGACTGGGGCGCGGCACGCATTGAACTTGCCCCGGCCGGAGTCCAAGCCCTACTCCTGCTCTGTCCGGGCGCACCGGGCGCGCCCGACAAAGCCGCCACAAGAAAGTCCCGGCCGGCCTTGACGCCCCCCCCCCTCCCTGCTGCATACTACACGCCATCGTTGATGGATGACTGCGCAGGTCTCGGTCGATGCCGATCCTGATGGCGGCCGCGACCTCGTATCGAGTGGACTGAGCCATGGGCGGCTGCAAGACCAAGTCACGGCGTTCGCGATGGGCGCGCTCCGTTGTTGGCGCGTTCTGTCTGTGTTGTCTGCAACCGCTGGCCTGTGCGGCGGCAGAAGACGACGCCTTCGTCCTCGACGACTTCGAGGGCGGGATGCTGCTGTGGAAGGGCTCCGCGCAACTGGACTCCACGCTGGCGAAGTCGGGGCGGTCTTCCCTTCGGTGGGACGCTGGGCCGGGCGGCGGCTTCCTGACGCTGGAGACAATCCCCCGCGACTGGTCCAACTGCAACCGGCTCAGCTTCTGGTGCCATTCCTTCGAGGCGACGGACGCGCGGATCATGATCCGGCTGCCCTCGGAGAATAAGAACACCGACGGGATCGACTACTACCATAGCTACTTCCTCGTGGACTGGACCGGGTGGAAGAAGCTCACCTACGACCTCCGGCGTGAGTTCCTGCCGGTCAGAGAGCCGGTTGGCTGGAACGCTATCGACTGCCTCGAGCTGCGCTGCGAAGAATGGCACAAGCTGCAGCCCGTTGCCGGCACCGTGCTCCAGTTGGACGACTTCGGGCTGTGGCAGGAGTCGCCGGGCGACGAACAGGTGGTCAGCGACTTCGAGCGGGACGTGGAGTTCTGGAAAGGGCTGCAGCGCAGCAAAGAGCAGGTCAAGGACGGTGACTCGGCGGGTCTGTGGGCCAACGCGAGGGCCACCCCCGTCGTGTACAACCACCAGACCATCCCGCGCGACTGGACCGGTTACACTCACTTGGGTCTGTGGCTGCACTCGCACGTGGCGAACGGCGCTGAGGTTCTCCTCCGGATCGTTTCGGAGAACGAGGCGACCCCTGAGGAAGACTACTACAGCCAGAAGATCATCCTGGACTGGCAGGGCTGGCGAGAACTCTGGTGGCCGCTGGCGAAGCTGAGCGTGGCGCGGAAGCCGAAAGGCTGGGACCGGATCGACTCGGTGGCGTTCCACGCCAGCGGGTGGGACATGATCCCCCGGTCGGACACGCGGCTGCACTTCGATCGCCTGGTGCTGCGAAAGGGGCAACCGCCGCAAGCTGTCGCCGCCTCGAGCGTGCCGGGGGCTACGGCTGTGGCGGCCCAGAACGGGGAGGGCGAAGCTCCTGCTGAGCCGGCTGGCGGGGTGCCTGCTGAGGACGGCTTCCAGTGGCGGCGCGACGGGCTTAGCCTGGTCTTGGACGACTTCGAGTCTGGAGTGGGCCGCTGGAACGGTCTGGCGCTCGATAGGGAGCTCGTCAGGGCGGGCAGCGCTGCCGGCGCATGGGTGGACACCACCAAGGTGAGGGAGGTCTTCGCGGCAGTGCCGTCCGACTGGACCGCCTACGACCGGCTTCGGCTGGCTGTTCACTCCGTCGCGGCGACCGGCGCCCTCATCAACCTACTGCTGCACTCGGACGACCCGGCGACACCCGAGAAGGACTACTACAGCCACACGTTTGCGGTCGACTGGACGGGCTGGAAGGAGCTGGACCTCCCGCTGGCAGCGTTCGCCGCCGCGCGGAAGCCGCTGGGCTGGAACAGCATTCGGAAGCTCCAGCTCTCGTCCACGTGGGCGATTCGGCCAGTGGCGGGCACGAGCCTGCGCTTCGACGAGCTGCGTCTATGCCGCGATGCCTTGAAGCTGACCTCGCTCGCCTGCGCCGCGAAAGCGGGCGCAGAGGATCGGCCTCGTCTCGAGTGGAAGCTGCGGGTCGCGAGTCGGCTCGACTCGCCGACCACAGTGAAGCTGGGCGCCTCGGCAACCGGATTGCCTGGCGGAACCGCGGTGGTCGAGCCCTCGCAGCTCGCGCTGCCGCCCGGGGAAGCCGGGGAGGTCACGGTGAAGATCGGCGTGGACGACGCCCTGACGCTGCCACTGCCCGGCACGGAGCGCCCTCGGGTGACCTGCACCGCCACCGTCGAGACAGCCGGCGAGCAGCACCGCCTGGAGGCGGCGCTCAGCGACGGCGGGCTGTTCTTGGCCGCCCTCAGACCCGGCTCGCACCCGAGGCTGTTCTTCACCAGAAACGAGCTACCTGGGCTGCGCGAGAAGCTGAAGCACCCGCGGGTCGCGGAGTTCTGGACGGCAATCATGAGGTGGTCGGGTGACCTTCGCCAGTTCCGCGCGAACGTCCGAGGTGCCAGGACCAGTGAAGGTCGGCGACGCGCGACAGGTTGGGGGATGCGCGTGAACGCTCTGGCGTACCTGCTCACGGGCGAACAGGAACGGCGAGAGGCCGCCCTTGCCGGACTGGAAGCCCTGTTGGCGTGCGATACGTGGCTGGAGGAAGAGAGCGTCCAGCTCGGCCGACCGATGGATATCCGCAGTGCCACCCTCGCCCGGTTGGTGGCGGAGGTGTACGACTGGCTCTACGACGAGTTGTCCGAAGAGACGCGAGCCAAGGTGCGGAGCAAGCTGCGGCAATTCTGCTTCGAGCCCGCCGCCGAGGCGTGGAAGCGGCGCGACGGCTACATGACGGTCTACCAGTACAACTGGGCGTGCCTGGCCTATGCCGGGCTGGGCGTCGCGGCGTTGGCGGTGGCAGGCGAGATGCCGGAAGCCGTAGAGGCCGGGGCGCTGGCGCTCGACGGTGCCGGGCGGATCCTTGAAGCCATCTGCCAGGACGGGGGTTGGCAGGAGGGCGTCGGGTACCTGGAGTACGGCATGCCGGAGCTGACGCAGTTCCTGGATGCCCTTCGCCGCGCCAGCAATGGCCACACCGACTGGATGCAGCATTCGCGCTGGCGAGCGCTGGGCGAGTTCGAGCTGTACACGCTGCTGCCGTTCAACCGCACGATGAACTTCAGCGACTGCCACGCGTTCCCCCACAACCCCGCGCTCCTCCTCAAGCTTGCTGCCGAACTTCATCGGCCGGACTATCAGTGGGCGGCTTCCCCAGCTCAACAGATGCCGAACTGGTGGGACGTCTTTCAGGTCATTTGGTACGACACGGAACTCCCCGAGAAGGAGCCTGTGGGGCTGCCCACAGCCAAGCACTTCCGGGGCATCGACTGGGCGGTGCTCCGTAGCGGATGGAGCTACCCCTATGCGGCGCTCGGCCTGCGAAGCGGCTGGCGAGGACCGCACGCCCAGCTCGAATCTAATTCAGTCATCGTCCGGCTGGCGGGCGTCGCGTTCGTGGTTGACCCGGGGCAGCCCATTCCTCGCGACGGGTCCTTCTACCCGAAGGACTACTTCACCGAGAAGGGCTGGGAGCACTACGAGCGCTCCACCCGGAGCCAGAATACGATCCTGATCGATGGCAAGAACCAGCTCCCCGGCGAAGACGGCGGACGCATCGCCAAGCTGGAGAGCCGCGAGGGCTACGACTACCTGTGCGCCGACGCTACGGCCGTGTACGAGGGCGCGCTGAAGGTCGTCCGGCACGTCGTGTTCGTCAAGCCCGACTGGTACGTCATCGCCGACGAGGTGGCGACCAGAGAGCCGGCCGACATCGCCTGTCTGTGGCACCTCGAGACCTATCTGGAACAGCCGGTGTGGGAGCACGGCCGCTTGCTCGCCGTCCAGACAGAACGCCGGCCCAAAGGGCACTACGGCCCGCCTGACCTACGCCAGCGTCTGCTGCTCGTGCCCTTGCTACCGGAGGGTGCGACACCCAAGGTTGACAAGGACGAGCGGCAACTGTGGAGGGTCACCGTGGGTGGCCCTGAGCAAGCCACGGAGCGCGTGTTCGTGACCGTGCTGACCGCGGGCCAGCCGGTCGGGGCAGGCGACCTGGGTGTGACGGTGACAGGGGCTGCGCAGGGAAGCGACTACGTAGTGAAGCGGACCCACGGAGACTCCGTTCGGAGCGTGACTCTGAAGGAGCTACTGTCCCGAGGCGGAGCGCCCGAGAAGACTCGCTTGACTGGCATCGAGGTGGCTGCATGAGCACAACAGACACACGACCGGAGGAAGCCCGTTGCGACTGTGCGGAGCCGTTCGCTCCACCCGGTTACGGCAGCCCACCGGCGGGCCAACTGATGCCGCGGCCGCTCTCCGCTCCCGCCTTCGGCCCGCCGCCGGCGCCCGACCCGCTGGACGCCCTGTTGGACCGGGTTGCCGAGGCGGTGGTCAACAAGCTGGAAGAGCGGCAGCGGATCCGCGCCATCGCCGAAGCGGTGATTGACAGGATGGATGAGCGGGCGAAGCAGCAGACGAACTCTGTGGTCGATAGCGGGGCTTCGCCCGTCACGGAGTCAGCCACAGAGCCAGAAAAGGAGCACAGCGATGTCTCAAGAGACGGATCGACCGAATGCTAATGCGGCTGGAGACGTGCCGCCTGAGAGCCAGACTGATGACAGCACACGCCGGCAGTTCATCCGGAGGTCCGCGGAGGTGGCAGCGTTCTCGCTGTTTGGCGTCGCCGAGCTCGAGGGTCTCCTGGAGAGGATTGCCACGGAAGTCGGACGACTTCGCGGGGATGCCCGCATGGCCACCGAAGCCGCAGAGGTGCTCTCAGAGGCGGGACTGACAACGATGGCCTCCGCGCAGTGTGTTTCGTGGGAGCAGGAGTGCCGAGACGCGGGGGCGTACGATCCGGACTGCGTGCGTCCCGACCCACACGACTGCGGGAAAGTCTACCACAAGTTCCGGCCGTTCCCGTGCGGAGGGGAGGTCTGGTATGACTGTTATTCGCGAACCTCCCCGAACTACGCGGCTGACTGCGAGTTCAGAGCTCCGTACAGCCTGTACTGCGGCCCTGACCAGTCAGTGCCAAACGAGTTCAGTGAGCAGTGCCAGCAGTACCTCATGTACGGCAACCAATGTCTGGGGGCGAACGAGAACTACCAGTGCGTGAGGTACGTCTGTGACGCATTCCCCGGGCTGGTGTTCGACTGCAGCAGCGAGTCGGGTTCCAGCTTCACCTGCGAGCCGTCCGAGTACCACGGCTTCCAGTGCTCGGGCTCTGACGGCCTTGCTGACTTCCGTTGTTTCCGCACCTTCGGTTGCGCCGGCTCCGGCGACCAGTTCGACTGCTACGCCGCGCACTTGTTCCAGTGTTGGCGGGACTTCGAGTGCAACGCTGGACCCACGTTTCCACAAGAGCCAGGCTTCACGTGCTCGGGCGGGGGTGCCGGCACCATACAGTGCAACACGTCGAATACGGGCAGGTACGACTACGACGACCCGGGAGATTTCCACTGTGTGAGCACGCCCGGAGTCGGCGTTGCGTTCGACTGCCGCGGAACGGACCTCAGGGGCTTCTACTGCACCGGCGTCGCTGACGACTTCAGTTGTGGAGATACCGCCTCGCCCACCATGAGCTTCCAGTGCACGTCGACCTCGCCCTTTAGCGCCGATGGGCAGTGCGCCGCGAGCCCTGAGCAGGGACACCTGTTTCAGTGCGGTCCGGGCAACTTCCACTGCCAGCCACAGGGCGCGTACACGTGCCAGAATCAGCAGTACTACGGGTAGGTGATGACAATGCTTTGTTATGCGACTGGAGCCTGGCGCGTCGCCCTCGCTGGGCACGCGCGCACTGCCAAGTGGAGGTGTGGAGCCACGATTGCCATCGTCAGTGCGGTGGTCATCACACGCGCGTACGCCGAGCTGAAAACACCAGGACTGGGCAGCTACGAGCGCTGGGTCTTCGGCTATGAGGGAGGCACTTGGCAGGCCACGGACCCCGACGCAGACCTGGCCCCGGCAATCCGCCACGGCTACCAGCCTGTGACCGCGTTGTGTCCTATTGGCGACAACATCGTGTACGCCGCCCACCGGTGGAGGTGCGGTGGGCTCAACGACCCCATCGCCGGCTCCGGGGTGTTCCGTTTCGATGGAAGGACGTGGCACGCGGAGATGCGCTTCGTGGGCCCGTACGCGCCCATCATCGGCCCACTCCTTGCTGATGCGGGAGAACAGCTCTGGGCGTGCCACTCGGCCGGTCTGCTACTCAGGCGAGATGACCACTGGGCGGAACTCTCCGGACTGTACTATCGGCACGGCTCGATGGGAGCGGCGCTGCTTGATCCAGTTCCGGGGTCACAAGACTTGGGCCGAGTGGATGCTGTCGCCCAAGATCAGCGGGGGCTTGTGTACGCATCCGCCGACAGTGTCGGGATCCGAGTGCTGGAGGCCTCCGCCGTAGGCGACGCCCGACCCAGCCAAGCGTCGCCGAAGCCGGTTCCGGAGGGCGTTCTTCGGCCCGTGCGACTGGCTCACCGCGATGGCACCTTGTATGGAGTGACCTCGAACGGTTCCTTGCTTGAAGGCCCTGATGGCCTGGCAGCCATGCAGTTGGTGTGCCTCGCGCCTGAAGGGCTCGACGTGGTTGCGGTCTCAGCGTTGTGTGTCGCCCCGGGTCCTAAGATATGGATGGCGTGTGTGACGCCCCAAGGCAGCCCCATCTGTCGGCTGGAGGACGGCAAGTGGTGTGTGGATCCACTCCTTACGGATATGGTCGGTGGACGAATCGTCCGCGACATCATCGTCGGCCCTGACGGGAAAAGCCTGTGGTTGGCGGTCACCGGCCTGGGCGTGCTCCGCGCGGCAGGGGAAGAGAGAACGTGGCATTCGGTGGGGAAGGTGCTGCCCCATTTGGAGGGCTCGCCAAACCTGCAACGCCACCCGGAGAACATCCCGCTCCTGCTGGAGCAATCCGCCGACCAGCCCGAGCAAGTCCGGGAGAGCCTGCGGGCACGGCTCGCCAAAGGAACCACTAACGTCCCTGTGGGGTCGATCGCCTTCGACCAGTCCGGAGCCCTTTGGGTGGGCGGGAACAGCACGATAGTGAGGGTGGCACGTCCTTGACCGGGAGAGCCACAGGTAGCCGTGCCGCTTCCTGCCCGGATGCTCCTGCCGCTGGAGTCCGTCTCGGGAATACTCTGGCCCACCGCCTGCTCCCCCCTGTTGTATATGCGGACATCTTCCTAACCGAAGACTGCAATCACCAATGCGACTACTGTTTCGTCAAGGGCAAGCAGCCCCGCACGATCTCCCGGGAGGTCGCGAGCGCCGCGATTGAGTTCATGATCCGGAGTTCTGCTCGCCAGCATTACGTTAGGTTCCTGTTCTTCGGCGGGGAACCGTTACTCGAATGGGGCCTTCTCCAAGGCTTCGTCGAGTACGCCAGCTCGCGCGCCAGACAGTCGGGCAGGCGCGCCGAGTTTAGCATCACGACAAACGGGAGTCTACTTGACGAGAAACGGTGCACTTACCTGCGCGAGATCGGGGTGAAGTACCTGCTTAGCATCGATGGTGACAAAGGGAGCCACGACCGTCACCGACACATGCGCTCTGGACAGAGTTCCTACGACGAGGTCATGGAACGCCTACCCATGATGAAGCGGTATCAGCCGTGGCAGGGCACTCGGATGACGCTCACACCCTACACGGCGGCGCGCGCTTGCCAGAACGTGCGGCACCTGTACTCCCGCGGCATCAACCAGTTCATCATCGGGCCCGCAACCGGCATCGCGTGGCCCGACGACGCCCTGGCGACCTACGAAGCTCAGATGGTGGAGATCGCCGAGCTCTACCGCGAGCTGAAGGCGAAGAAGGCGCCGTTCCGCATGACGCTGTTCGAGAAGGATTGCGAAGCCGATGCCGGCAAGTACAAGGGCGTCTGGGGCTGCGGCGCCGGACGGGGGCGCGTCTGCATCTCCGTCACCGGCGACTTGTACGGCTGCGCGAAGATCCTCGGTGTGGACGGGCTGAAGGACACCCACAAGTTAGGCGATGTGTGGAACGGGATCACCAACCTGAAGGGGCGCTTGGACTTGCTCAGCGTCAAGCCGGAGGATCGGCCGCAGTGTGCGTCGTGCCAGCACAGCGACGACTGCGCCGGCGGCTGCCCGGCTACGAACTACGAGGCGACGGGGAGCCTGTTCCAGCCGGCGCCGTTGGATTGCGCCCTGATGCCCATCGTCAAGCGGGTGCGGGCCACGCTCAAGGACGAGCCGGACGGGAAGTAGCGCCTTCGGCGCCGTTCGTAGCGTAGGTTTCCAACCTGCGGCCCTTGGTGTAGGCGTACCGCGAAGGCCGCAGGTTGGAAACCTACGCTACGGATGGAAGTTAGGCGTGAGCCGGCGCCTCAATTCGTTGCCGCCCTCAATTCATTGGGAAGGGAAAGCCGCGTGAGTGGACCGGACCAGCAGTCGCCAGGTCAACGCCTGGCCGCGAGAGTCGTCCAAGAGCAGCAACGCCGCCAGGCCGAGGCGCCTGCCTCGAAGCAGGAGGTTCAGCGAGGCTTCCAGTCGATCCGCCAGGAGCTGTACGAGACGCAGCGCTGGCTGCGGGAAGCACTGGTCCGGCTGTCGCGGCTCGAACGGGCGGCTGGGCAGCAAGAGACACTGGGCGGCGCCGGTTCGGACGGCTTCCGACGCGAGGCGCTGCGGGCTTTGCTTGGGTCGGCGCACCCGGCCGGGCTGGGTCTGCGTCTGGACGGCAACCAGCAGGACAAGTACGCGGTAGCGCCCGCCGCTCCCGACTGCGAAGCCCGGCTCCCTGTCTGCCGCGCCGTGTGCTGCCACCTGCCCTTCCCGCTCAGCAGGCAGGACGTGGACGAAGGTGAGCTGGCGTGGAGCCAGGACTACCCGTTCCAGATGGCGCGGGCACCCGGCAGCCGGTGCGTCCACCTCGATCCGGCGGCCAGGCGCTGCGCCGTCTATGACAAGCGCCCGCGCATCTGCCGTGCCTTCGACTGCCGGGCAGACCGGCGGGTGTGGCAGGACTACGAGCAGATGATCCTGACGCCCTGGGCGGAGAAGGTGCTGGGGCAGGCGCCAAGTGCGGAGACGGACGCGCCCCTCGTGGGGTGAGTCTCTGACTTGCCAATCTCGCGGGCGGGCGGATGGAGCGCAAGTCAGAGACTTGCGCCACGTGCGGGTCGCGGTTGTCGCGGTCGTCGTCGGCAGCGCTGAGGACCTCGTTCCCGTCGAGCGACACGGTGAGATCCTTGCCGCGGAACTCGACCTTCGCCGTGTGCCAGGCAGCGGCTGTGATCTTGCATGGCCCGCGCGTGATCTCGTCCCATGTCTCGTCGGGCGTCGAGCGCACGAGGAGGACCTGGCTGTTCTTGGAGTCCAGGTGGACCCAGTAGTACGTCAGCGTGCCCGTCGCCCGGAAGACGACCGCTGCGGCCCGAACGCCCTCACCCTCCGGCTGAATGTTGAAATCCACCGTCAGCGCAAAGTCGGCGAGCGCCGGTTCCCTGAGAAGGGCCACTGAGCCGTCGAAGACGCTGCGCTGTTCGAGGACGCCCTCGGTCAGCGCCCACTCGCCACGCGGGAACCACCATTCCGCCTCGTGCTCCGGTGAAAGGCGAGGCGAGACAGCGTCGGCAGACTGAACCAGCGAGGACTGCGCGAGAACCACCAGCAATGGAAGCATGGAGGTGACACCTTTCAGGAAGTGCCTCCCTGCTTCGCCAAGCAGGCCGCGGCCCCTTGTGGCGGCGCCTACTGCCCTTTTGCCGCCTTCGCCCTCGCCCGGTTCCCCTCTCGGTCGTCGCCGGGGGGCGGCGGCTTTTTCCAATCACCCTCGCCGAATCGCTTGTGCCAGCCCTCGCCTTTGCCTTCGCCGTCTTTCTCCCACCACCCGCGGTGTTGGTCGCCTTTACCACCGCTTGAGTGGTCGCCCGGCCAAGGCGAGTAGCCGCCGGGCGGCTGGCCGGGCGTGCCCTGAGGACCCGGTCCTCCGGGTGGCGACCAGCGGGGCGGTCCCATCTGCCGGAACTTGTCGAGCCGCTCCTTCCAGGCCCGCGCCTGCTCCGGAGTGAGGACTTTGGACAACTCGTCCTTCATCTGCCGAAGCTCGGCGTTGACGCGCGGGCTGGTCTCTTCCCGGATTCTGTCGAGGGCCTGCATCCGCTCCTTGACGATCCGCTGTACCTCGGCTGCTTGCGCCGGGCTGAGTTGGAGGTCGCTGGTCATCCGCTCGGTGATGAACTTGGCGGCAAGCCCCGGCTCCATGAACGGCGGGAGAATCTTCTTGGGCGCGATGAGCAGCACGCCGCCGGCACCAATCGCAATGCCGCTCAGCAAGATGACGAGCCCCAGCAACACCGGCCGCACGCGGGCGATCTTGCGCGGCGCGGGGATTGGGGGGGCGTCAACTGCCGGGGTGCCGTTGGGGCCGTCGCTCACAGGAGACCCTCCTTGGCGGCGGAGAGCAGCGTCACCATGAGCGGGCTGGTCAGGCTCTGCCAGGCTGCGTAGCCGGCGAGGGCCATGGGGATGGCGGCGGCTGCGGAGAGGGCAGCGACCCACGCCATGGGCCCGGGCGCGAAACGCCTCTGCGAGCTACTCTCCCGGAGGACTGCCATCACGCGATCGGCAACATCCACGGGCGGCGGCGTCTCCAGCCGAGCCCGTTCCGCCAGCGTCTGGAGGTACCTGTCTTCGTTCATCGGTTTGCCTCCTCGGTGGCTTTCTCGAAAAGTCGTTTGAGCTTCTTCCGGGCGCGAAGCGCCTGCACCTTCACCATCACCGGGCTCCATCCGGTCAGTTCGGCCGCCTTCTCGACGCTGTGGTTCTCGACGTAGCGCAGCGTCAGGACCAAGCGGTCCCGCGGCGGAAGCAGGGCCAGCAGTCTGTGCAGGAGTTGCCCCGCCTCCATTGGGTCGAGGTCATCGGCCGCCTCGTCGGGCACGTTCTCCCAGTTCTCGATTGGCGCCGAGCGGAGCGCTCGCTCGCGCGTCTCGCGCCTCCAATACTGGTAGCCGAGGCGAGTGGCGATCCCGGCCAACCAATGGGCGAAGGGCGCCTCCGCGCGGTACTTCGCCAAGTTGGCGTAGCCCTCCACAAAGACATCCTGAACGAGATCTTCGTGCGCCTCCTTGTCGCGGGAGAACCGCCACATCATCGCCGATACTTGGGCTTGGTGGCGCTCCACCAACTCGCGGTAGGCGTTGCCGTCTCCGCTCAAGCAGCGCTGCACGAGGCGCAGGTCGGCGGCGTGGATCGAGGCGTTGCGGGGAGTCGCACCGACCTCCGCGAAACCGGCGAGCACGACGGGGACTCGCAAAGGGAAAGGGAAGTTAGGGGCGAGGGTCTGGGCTGTCAGCGTACACACCAGCCTTTCGCGTTCACCACTCATTGCCTCTCCTTTGGCTCCGTAGTGGCTGTTCAATCTCAGAGGTTACACGCAATTGGCGCGGCTGTCACCCAGGTCGCCAAGCGCCCCCAGCCAGTCCCCACGGCAGGTCGTTGACACGTAAACTGTTTAGTTGTAAACTACACGACGCAATGGAACCAGTGGTCGACGCTACTTCTCGTCGCGTCTGGCGCGGTCTGTTCCGCGTCAGTTCTCGCCTGCGTGCTCGCGTGCATCAGGAACTGGCGCCGTGGGATCTCACCGGCGCGCAGTTCTACGTGCTCCGCTCGCTGCGGGAGGTCGATCAGGAAACCGGGCTGCCGCTCAGCGAGCTGGGCGCCCACCTCTGCGTGACGCGCGGCAACGTCACCGGGCTGATCGACCGCTTGGAGGACCGCGGGCTGGTTCAGCGGCTTTCCGACGAGGTCGACCGGCGGCAGACGTTCGCTGCGTTCACTCCCGCCGGAAAAGCCCTGGCCGACGAGATTGTGCCGCACATCCAGTCCTGTCTGACCGAGGTGCTCGCAGTCCTTACGACCGCTGAGCGCACGCAGTTGGCAGGACTGGTAGAGAAGCTGCTTGGCTGCTTGGAGAATGACCTGCAGGAGCCGTAGCTGCCCTAAGGACGACCCGGAATGCAGCAGCGTTCACGGCGATTGCGACGCAAGCTGGGCTGGGTGTTGGTGTTCTCCGTCGGGCTGGTGGTGCTGCGGACGACGCCGTTGCGCGCGCGGATGGACTGCGGGTTGACGATGCTGGAAGCGGCGCTGATCCTCCTGCTGGTGTGTCACGGTGGCAGCCTGCTGTACGACACGCTGTTCGAGTGGCGGCTTCATTGGCCGCCGAGTTGGCGAACGAAGTGATCGCCGACTCGAAGCGCGGCGCGCTACGTGTACCCCCTGAAGCGCAACAGCCACTGCCCAACCCGAGTGGGTAAGCCCGCACTCAGTTCGAGACCCTACCGCCAACGAGGAGAGATGTCGGATGAAACCATGGTCGCTCGTCACCAGTCTCGGAACCGTATGCGTGAGTCTGTTGTTGCTGTCGCCCGTATTCTCAGAGGCCCCCCCGCCTCGGCAGGGCGGCAGACCGGGCGGGGGGCAAGCTGCGCCGCGAGGTGGCCCGCAGGGTGGCGGCAGTTTCCAGCCGCCCACGGCTGAGCAGATGAAGGAGTGGTTTGCCCAGCGACTGGAGCAGATGGGCGTCCCCAAGGAGCAGTCGGCCATGGTAGTGGCGGCTGCGCAGGCGAAACGGGAGGCGCGCGGAGCGTATCAGGCGAAGTTGGCTGAGCTGGGCAAGGAACTGGACGAGAAGACGAAGGACGCGTTCGTCACCGACAAGGACCTCCTTGCCACCCTCCAGTCGTGCAAGCAGGCCCAGAAGGCCGCGGAAGTCGCGTACCAGAAGGTCGTGGCGGAGCAGGACGCCAAGATCATCGCCGGCGTGAGTGCCATGGCCCAAGTGAAGCTCTTCTTGGGCGGCATCCTCGAAAACAACGGCGTCTTCGCCTTCCCCCAAGGCGGCGGGTTTGGCGGCTTCGGCGGTGGGCGCGGCGGCCCTGGGGGCGGCCGCCCGCGCGGCGGTCAGTAGTGTTATACCCGCGAAGGTTAAGAACACACCGAAGTGGAAGTTCGCGGAACTTCCCCGGCAGGCGTGCAGCAGACGGAGGACAGAGGGTATTCTCCCAGACGGAGCCGAAGTCGCACCGGGACTTCG
>Ga0100380_10002556_pt1 | contig 19592 bp, 11 predicted proteins | sample CryGeymeta201504_FD_80417 | JGI IMG/M metagenome (GOLD analysis project Ga0100380, IMG submission 80417) | Groundwater microbial communities from Crystal Geyser aquifers in Utah, USA - Crystal Geyser metaG 2015-04 | ecosystem: Environmental > Aquatic > Deep subsurface > Groundwater | place... | reverse complement strand
CTATTGTTCAACTTCGAACCAATTTAATAGGGTGGAAAGAATCGAAGTTGAACAATAGGCCTGTCCGGTTGGATCTGCCCTAAAAACGGTGTTCTCTGCAATATAGGGCGAAACAAGGATGGTTGGCACTCGAACACCCATCATATCAAAATCAAAACCTTGTTCAGAATCATTTGGATATGGATTGACTGCATAGGGTGGTGGAACGTGATCCGGAAGTCCTCCGTGTTCATCAAATGTGATCACAAGCAAGGTATTGTCCTTGTATTCGCTATTTTGAATAGCGGAATAAATTCGGTTTAAATCACGTTCTCCAGGGATTAAATCATTTCCTGGATGGTAGGAGGTTGACCCGGAAGTGGCACACCAAATCGGCTCCAAATAGGAGAATTTTGGAAGGGTACCATTGTCCAGATCAGAATAAAACTGGTTGATACTCGGTGCATATGTTTCGATAACCATCTCATTGTCGATATAAGGTATTTGACCTTTCAAAAAGAGGTTATAGGTAAACTTGCACTCCATCCATTCAATGGAATTATAGATCCTGAAATCAGTGATTCCATTGCTCCACAATACCTTCCAAATCGATGGACGGTGGGGATATTCTGACCATTCTGCATATTGGGCTCCGTTTTGGAAATTGTTCAAATTATTCAATGAATTTCCCGACAATGCAAAGGCTCGGTTTACATCCGTACCACCTGGCATAGAGCAAAACCAGTCATCAGAAACGGCAAAATTCTTCGCTAAACCATTCAAAACAGGGAGTTGTTCTGGCGAATAGCCTTGCATCACCTCAAGTGTACCATTATTAGTAGCAAAGCCGCCCATATCTGGAGTTTTCTTGTCCTTATAATCTTGGTAGCTTCCAGAAAAACACTGACGGAGTACATCTGAATTATCATGATATGGATCTTGTTGGTCTAAATCGAGGGTGATTTCTGTGCTTAATTTCCCGTCATTATAGAGACTTATTGGATGCGCCTTAACCAGATGACCACTCGGAGAATCAGTCGACTGAATACCAGCCCACTGCAAACAAGTTTGATCTAAGGAAGTATCATAATAGGCTTGAGTAAGCACGTGTTCACCATCATTGATACCGCCAGGAGTGCCCTGAACGGTGACTTTATCTCCAATACCGAAATATGGAGTCAGGTCTTGTGTTAAACAATAGAAAAAACCGGTAGAATGGCGTTGGATACCAGAAAACTGGTTTGTAAAATCATTGGTAAATGAAGAATCTACTCCTCGATACGGCCCTGCTGGTCCAACTACGTTGATTTTATCCTTATTGTCATATAACCAACCAAGGACATGATCAAGTGAGCGATTTTCAATCATATAATACACGACATGTTGAATTTTTTCACGCATAAAATCCATCGTGCCGGGAGCAGGATTCGAATCCGATGTGGATTCGCTGACATATAAAGTTTCGAATGGAGTCAATACCGTATTGCTATTAAAAGTATCTGGCATAACACCAGAACCAATAGGACCTTTTAAGAGATTCGGGTCCTCATAATCGAATTCCCAGATTCGATATGTATTGTCGCTCTGATTCCAATCTAGGATATAGTCTCCAATTGCACGCAGTTGATGGTCTTTATTAATTCCTTTTGCTGTCCAATTGCCACTTAGAGCTTCTGGAAAACTCAAGGGACTTATGCTCGCCGCATCAAATTGCCAAAGCTTAAAATCACTAGTTTCTGGAACCCAATCTATAAAATAGCCATGGCAATAAATAAGTTCATGACCTGATTGAATCTCCATCCAAGCTCCTTGAGGAGTATAGGGCTGAGGCAATGGGTCGCTGCTAGCGTGGTCGAAATTAAAGAGTTGATAGGTGCCTCTACCGGCAGTTGGAATAAAATTCAGCACAAAATTATGTGTGGAGAGCAGTAAGAGATTGTCTCCTGCCTCAAATCCTTTTTTGGCCCCATTTGGGTTTGCAAAATCGGCACGAGTTCCGAAAAATTTACTTTTTACCCAATCTCCTTCTTGAACGGGTGTTGTGGTCCAATTGCCAGAGGAATCCCAGCTTCCTAATAAGGCACCTGATCCACCAAGCTGTGGATTAAATTCAAAAAGTTGATACGGATACGCACTCTTTGCATTCATGGGTCCCCACTCTAAAATGTAGTTTCCGACCTGAATAAGATGATTGCCATTGGTAATTGTATTACTACTATCTATTTTACAAGGGATAAGGTTGCCTTTATCGTTTAGCTCCCATAGTTGCATGGCCTGTTGGCTGGTGTCGTTCGAGTCCGGATTGTTTGCGTAAGCAATGAAGTACTTGTTGTTTTCCATTGGGTAAGATTTTAGGTATAGGATTGGTTTGATTTGATCTGTTTATGAGAGATTTTCTGCCGGCGATATTCTAATTCAAGCAGTTGAATTGATGGATGATTTTGATGCTGCCATGTGCTTTTATGCCTATTTCTCATGGAAATATGGTTTGCTTATCACAAGACGAAACAAAGTCAATAATTTAGTGAAGGCTATTTTACTGCCTAATACTAATTCATATTCAATTGAACGGCTTGATTATTAAGGAACAAGATAGTATAAAGATTGAAAGCATCCATACAATTGAGTCGGAAAATATAGGGCGAATTGAAATAAGAAAGCATAAGCAATAGTTTTATTGAAATGCTATTAGCTACTTCACCCTGTATTAAAGAAAAGGCCGTCTTAATGAATAAGATCCTGCAACGTGAACATCAGGGGTTAAAGTGTCTTGCGCCAATGACTGATGGCTTCATCTGCAAAGGTTCTTCGCTGCGAAGTGAATGTTTTGGAAAAACGAACTAATAATTCAAGACTTTCTTGATCCATAAAACCGGGCATTAGTAATTCGTTTCCACTGATTGCCAATTCCATAAGTTGGCGTGATACGGCATATATCTCATCGGATTTTAATCCATAGACTGACTCTTTTGAAAGGGCATTTATCCGATCTTCGAGTGGAAGTAAGAGTGCCAAAACCTGATCAAGAATAGAATCTGTATACAAAAGCCCACAGAAAAATAAAGGAGCTGCCATTTGCCATTCTCGCGGGGGTGCATCTATGGCTCTCAATTCCAAATACCCTTTGAGGCGTATGCTAGGGAAAAGTAAGGTAAGGTGGCGTTCAAAATCTGCTAGGCTTGGAGAAATGCCCTGTAATGGTTGATCAATCCAATAGGCCAGCGTGTGGTTTTGAGGGGAGATATATCCTTCGAGTTCTTCAATAAAGATGATTGGGGCATTTATTGCAAGCTCGTAATAGGCGTCAACCACAGCTTCAATATTCCAATTCTTACTGATTTCTTTGGTGTCAAATATACCAGTACGTGTTGCGTCCAAATGTTGCCAAATAAAGGTTCTGTATGATTGATACGGAGTTTCTTTACCTGCAATAATTGGGGAATTCGCAAAGATAGCGGCTGCAAAAGGAGTCAGTAAATTGGCCGCGACAAATCTTTTAACTTTCGTTGTATCATGTGCTCCTAAATCCAGATTAATATGCATAGAGCAAGTTTGAAGCATCATTTGAGGGCCATATGCACTCAGTGCTTCAAGATACTTGGCCAAGGATTGATAGCGGGGCAGCTGCATTTGGAGCCCAATCTCTTTGGCCGTAAACCATGGATTTGTTCCCGATTGGGTGAAGGTTATACCGAAGTCTCTGCTTAGCATGTCTTGCAAGGCTTGCCTTTCAGTAATATGTTCTCTGAGTTCTTTAAAACTAATACATGGGGAACTGATAATTTCTATTTGTCCGCCTGGTTCAAAACGAATGCTATCTTTATTAGGATAGGAAAGGCTGTTTAATACAGGCTTCGGATCGGTACCCTTTTTATATTCTAATGTATGATGGGTAGACTTGGCAAGCAACACATGCGCCAAGCCCTTTGGTTCTTCATAAAGTGAAAGGGGCCTTTTTCCATGGGGGGCTTCATCAATATGTACAAAGGATTCTAGTTCAATCCCAATAAAGCCTTGTCCTTCAAGGGCAATATCATGCAGTGGCGTAAAAAGTTTTGCCCTAAGAAATTCTCGGAAATCGGCTTTAGTAAGTCTTTTCATTCCGTCTCTTCAAAGGAATCATTTTGCCTATTTTTATGTGTGATTTTTGTCATTATTGCATCTACGATTTGACTTGAAATATTTTGACCACAGAGTTTATCAATTTCCCGTATACCTGTGGGACTAGTCACATTAATTTCAGAGAGATAATCACCAATGATATCTATACCTACAAAGAAGAGTCCTCTACGTTTTAGCTCAGGACCTATTTCTGAGCATATCCATTTATCTCTTTCTGCTAAAGTTATTCCTATGCAGTGTGCTCCAGAAGAAATATTACCGCGATGATCTTCTTCTCTAGGTAGTCGCGCAATGCCATACTGCACGGGCTCACCATTTATAAGTAGAATTCGTTTGTCGCCGCCTTTTTTAATTTCTGGAATAAATTTTTGGGCCTGAACAAAAAGACTTTCATTTTGGGTAATCTCCTCCAGAATCACATGTGTATTTGGGTCTCCTTGTTGAATTACAAATACCGAGCGGCCGCCCATTTTTCCGGTTGGTTTCACCACTATTTTCTGATGCAGGTGTAGGAAGTCAACGAGCAGGTTGATGGATCGAGTCAGTACTGTTGGCGGACAACACTGAGGGAAAATGCTGGTAAAGACTTTTTCATTCGCATCTCGGAGTGCTTGTGGACGGTTTATTACAGCTGTACCTTTTGCCTCTGCTTGTTCAAGGATATAAGTTGCCATAATGTATTCCATATCGAACGGTGGATCTTTTCGCATAAAAATAACATCCAATGATGCCAATTCATGGTAAGCTCCTTTAGCGAATTCATGCCAGTTTTTTGGATCATTGAAAAGTTGCACCGGTCGCATCCAAGCCATGGCCGTGTCATTATTTAGGTGGAGGTCGTTTAGTTCCATATAGAAAATTTCCCAACCCCTTGATTGAGCTTCTAGCATGATAGTCAAGGTGGAATCTTTGTCTTGATGGATTTTTTCAATGGGGTCCATCACAAAACCGATACGTATCTTTTTCATAGAGCAGGCGGTTTCTATTTGTGGTCAAATTTTTCAAAACCTTGCCAATCAACTGGTGGTGGGTTCAGTATATGGTTTTCACAGCGCTGGATATAAATTTTTATTACTTCGTCAATCGGGTCAATCACCAAAGCTTCAGTAAACCCTTGCATGGCGAGTTTGAAATTTTTTGCATAATAGTCCGTAAGTGACTGTTCAAATACTGAGAGACTTGCCTCTTTGGCCTTGCGCCTCGATTCGTCTTCCGCGTCTAATACTTCATACAAAGTAACCGCTTGTCCTTTGCCTTTTACCGCTACACGGTCAATCATTCGAATAGAAAATTGTTCTGGGTTTTTTAGCCCGAGGTAGGTACCCTCACCAAGAATAAACTGGGAATGATAATATTTAGTTAACGACTCAATGCGAGATGCCAAATTTACTGTATCACCCAAAACCGAACATTGCATGCGTTCAAGTCCACCCATGGTTCCTAGTACAAGCGGTCCAGTATTCATTCCAATACCTATTTTTAATTCCGCTTGCCCTTTTTTTCGTTCAATTCGATTGAAGGTCCGTAATGCTTCTCTCATTTGAATTCCGGCTTTAACTGCATCATGGGTTGGTACCGCAAAGAGTGCCAAAAGTGCATCGCCCGCATAAGAATCAATGAATCCTCCAGCTTGGGTTATAGGTGTACAAACCTGACTAAAATAGCGGTTTAATAATTCAATAACCTCTTGTGGACTTAGGAGTTCAACGATTCGGGTAAATCCGCGGATATCGGAAAAAAGCACACTCATTTCCATGGATACCGATTCACCCAATGCTACTTTGGCAATATCTCGGTGCCCTAAATGTTCAAGAAACTCAGTTGGAACAAAGCGTCTTTGTGCCTTGAGAAGGTTTGCTTGTTCTTGGTAGATGCGAGCGTTTTCTAGAGAGATAGATGCTTGTCCGGCCAGTAGCTTTATAATTTCTACCCGATCATCGGTAAATGCGCTATGGGTTAAATTATTTTCAAGATACACTGCCGCATAGGTTTCACTATGACTAGGTAAGGGCACACACATCACAGACAAAGGGCCTTGTTTACTGATATATGGATCAGAAGAATACGCATTTAACTCCGAGGCATTCCCTAAGACAATGGCTTGTTTAGAGCGAATAGCCGCATTAATCAGGTTGATAGGCAGATTTACACCACCCACATTATCATTAGCGAAGCTTGCATGATTGAAAGCCTTTTCTCTATTGATTTTACTGGCTTTTACATGGAGTTTTCCATCAATTAACTCCACTAAAAAACCTTTTTCTGCACCTGCGTTTTCAATCAGAATATCCAATGTTGCTGTGAGTAATTTAGCAAGCACTAATTCACCTGAAATCGTTTGAGACGCTTTTAATACTGAGCCAATATCAAGATGCTCAGAGCTAAAATCTGAGGAATCTGAGGAGTTGGTTCGAAGAGAAGTTGAATTCGTTGAATGGGTGATTTGATAATTTTGAACATGAAGAATGGCAGGATAGGTTTTTTCAAGCTCTTCAACTTTTCGGTGAGCTCCCCATTGGTAAAAGGAATAATGGGCCGATTGTATATAACCTTCTGCCGCTTTTGAAAATCCATGTTGTAGCAAAAACTTGGCAGTTGATTCAAGAGCAAAAGCTTCATCTCTTCGAAAACCGGTGGTATTTGCCTGAGAAATGGCACGTTCATACAGAGAAAAGGCTAACTCAAAATTTTCGTAGTGATCGGCCAATGCGGCTTCCATAAGTAAACGCAGATGCTCAAAATTTTCTGGACAGTTTTCAGACCATTTGCCCATTCTATCTAAACTAATTTGCATCTTATTCAAATAGACTTTTTGCGTCGCCTCATCTGTAGAACCTAACAATGCTGCACGAACCATAAAGGAGCTGAAATGGTAGCGAACAATTTGCGGAAGAGACATCACAGATTCCATACGCTCATCTTGCATTTCAATAAAGCGCAATGCTCCTGATGGATCATTGTACATCAGGTGGATTTCTGTTTTATAAATCATGTAGTTACTGATGCCGGTCATAAAATGCCGCTCATTCATTCCAGCCACACAATCGTCTTCATCAAAATGTTCGTCTGAAAGCGAGTACATGCTCTTGGTTAAGCCTTGGAAATTCAGTTGCATTTGTAAAAACAGGGTACCAGAATCCAATGAATCTTGGTATTCGCATTCCTTGACAATTTGGAGCAGTTTTCTGTGCTCGAGGGTTGCTGGCTCTAAGTCTAGCATAGGATCCCAAATAATACAATCTTGCGCACTATAGGCCAAATACAACAAATCACCGGATTGATAACCAGCTTCAATTCCTTTATGGAACCAAGGAGTCATGCTCGACCAATGATTGCTCCAATGATGGACAAACATGGTATATAGATAAATAATCCTCGATTTTAAGGAGATGTCTTCGAATTTTTCAATCATGCGAACAGCTAAGTTCCCATATTCAAAGCCTTTTTTGGCATCGTCAAAATAGCCGCATAAAATCATGGCATAAGCAGCATAGGCAAACGCTGATTCTGGACTATTTCCTGAAGTTAATGCGATATTAGCCGATTTCAATACCAGGTATGGGAACATTTCACCGCTTCCAGAAAGGAAGGCCGCTGCAAAAGATTCCATGATCAGTTTGTTGGCAATAATTACTCGCTCATCTTTGATCTCCGGCATCTTGATCAAATCAGCAATGGCTCTATTTCCCAGATTAGAATTGATCAAGGCTACTTCTTCATCGATATTCTTTTTCGATGGATTGGCAATGAAGTCAAAGCCTAATAAAGAAAGACCGAGAAAAGCAGAATCAATCGACTCGCGCATTTTGCCTGTGGTTGCATATTGACGCGTGCGTGAGGCATAGAGTAATGCTTTATTCGTTGGAGTTTTTGCAAGACCAAGTAGATACTCTGTAAGTTGATCCGCTTTAGCATAGTCTCCAGTAAGGTAGAGGCATTGTTGGAGCTCATAGCAAAGTTGCCAGCTTAGTAAATAGTCTATTTCCCAAGTGTCATCTTCAAGAAGTGCTCGTCCTATGTTGAGAAAATGGAGGGCTTCTTCGTAGGCAGACGACTGTTTTGCCTTTATTCCAGCCTCGAGATTTAGTCGAGCTAGGTTCAATAGATCTTCGGTCTTTTTGAGCAGCGTTTTTCCTGCATTCAAATGGCCCACAATTTCCATTAAGCGCTCTTCTTTTTCTTGTTCTGTACATTGCACTAGGAATATACGGCCAATGGAAAGATGCAAAGCTTTTCGTTTTGCGAGAGTAATTTGTGAGTATGCAGCCTGTTGAACTCGGTCGTGCTGAAACCGGAATCGAGGGTTCAGACTATCATTAAAATCACTTGTTTTTTGTTCTAATCCAATATCTTGAAGTTCGAGGAAGCTAAAACTCTCATCTAAAGGAAGAATCATCTTAGTTTGAATTGCCTCAACCAATTCTAATGCGGTTTGCTTGGTATCCTTTTTCCGTATTATGGCAAGGGTTTTCAAGTCGAAGGAGGTGCCAATACAAGCGGCAAGTTTTAGAATTTCCAGGCTGCGTTTTTTGAGTCGTAACTGACTCTCTAAGAGGATATCTATTACGTTATCACTGTACTCAATGCTATTAACAGCGGCTAAATCCCATTCCCATATGTTTTGAGTGGGGTTATATTGAATGACTTTCCGCTCTTTTAAATTTTTCAGTAGCTCAATCGTGAAAAAAGGATTACCTCTTGATTTTTCATAGATGATGTTCCCGATTTCTGAAGCGCGCTCTTTCGTACAATGCAGCGTGTCTTGAATAAGTAAAAGCGTGATATCAATATCGAGCTCTTTAACGGTGAGCATATTAATTATCCGCTTCTTTTGAATCTCGCGGATGGTTAAATCAAGTGGATGAGTATGCTCAACTTCATTGTCACGGTAAGTGCCAATGAGCAGCAAATGTCCAAGATCTTGACTGACCACCAACCTGTTAAGCAGATTGAGTGTTGGGACATCGCTCCATTGAAGGTCATCCAGGAAGATCACTAAAGGATGCTCTTCTTTGGCAAATACATCCACGAAGCTGATAAAGAGATTTTGAAATCTAATTTGTGTTTCAACTGGCGAAAGTTCAAGAACCAAATCTTGTTTTCCTATTATAAACTCAAGCTCAGGAATAATATCAATAATAAGCTGGGCATGGGCTCCAAGGGCCTTTTTTATTTCTTTAGCCCATTGCTCGAGTCTGTTTGTTGGCTCGCCCAAAAGCTGTTTCAGGAGGTTTCGAAAAGCATTTGCCAAGGCTACATAGGGTGCGTTTTGCTTAAATTGCTCGAATTTTCCTTGAATCAGGTAGCCATGTTTGGTTACAATACTGCGACTTAGTTCATTAACCAAAGCTGTTTTTCCTATGCCAGAATAGCCAGCAACTAAACTAAACTCTACCGCACCATTTGAAGCATGTTCAAAGCTTAATTCTAGTGCGGCAAGTTCTTTCTCCCGTCCATATAATTTTTGAGGAATAGTGAATTGTGCTGAATTGTCGTTTTTGCCAAGCTCGAAATCACTATCCGTTATTTTTTTTAAATAAACCTGCTCGCAATATGCCAAGTCCTTCAAAAGCCCAAAAGGACTCTGATACCGATCTTCGGCATTTTTAGCAATCAACTTCATAATGATTGCAGAAAGAATAGGCGGAATTGACTTATTAAACTGCTTTGGAGGCACAGCTTCTTTACCAATGTGGTGGTGAACCCATTCGAGTGGATCATTCGCGGAAAAAGGAAGCTTACCACTCAAGAGCAAATAAAAACTAATACCGATAGAATAGTAATCGGTACGATAATCTATTCCTCTATTTATTCGGCCTGTCTGTTCAGGCGAGATAAAAGGCAATGAACCTTCAATACGCTGATTTAGGCGAAGTGCACTCGGGTTTTCTTGCGATAATTCAGTTGTAGAACCAAAATCAATAATCCTTAATTCTTTGGTTTTTGGGTCAATCAGGATGTTCGAAGGGTTCAAATCTTTATGCACGAAGTTCTTTTCATGCATTCGTCCCAAGATGTCAATAAGCGAATTGGCAATTGCAAAAAACTCACCTAAAGGCAACTGATTTCTAGGAAATTCCGCTACATATGCCTCCAATGAAATTCCAAAATCTTCGAGTATAAGTGCAACATTACCTTGTCCATAAATGAGGTAGTCGTACACTCGAATTATTCCCTTTCCTTGAAGCCTTTGGGTGATATGAAACTCGCGTCGTAATGCCGCAATTGTTTCTTTTTTGGGGAACTTGTCGCTTAAAGTTTTAATGACCACCGCTCGTCCATCTTCGTGATGGGTGGCGCGGTAGAGGATGTGTGGATATGATTCACAGATCAATTCCTTAATGTCATATTCGGAAATGATTTGTGCAATTTTCATCAAATACTCAAGCGATTAATTATCAAACGTTAAAGAGTTCTTTGATTCTTTCGTGATAGGCTTCTTGGGCATTCGACAATAAAGGATTCCCATGCCCACAAAACGCATGTTTAAAATGAATTTCCTTAAGCCTAACAAAATCATCTGCTTTCGGCTTGCAGACGTGCATCCATGCCGGACCTAAATTCGCTGTTTTGAAGAAATCCATACCTTTCATGGTTTCAATTGTTTGATCATCGAAAAACTGATCAGGCTCAATCCAGTTTTGAAGTGAGTCGCAGGCAATCATAATGCCACCATCTCTATCCAAACGTACAATACATTCCGGGCGACCGACTGTTTCAAACACAAATAAGGAGCTGTTTTTAACAGGTAGTTCACCACCAATTTCAAGTTCCTTATCTACGGCTAAATCTTCTTGAATCCCCATTCCTGGAAGTGCCCAAAAAGTAGCATTATACCGATTTACATAAAATGAATCATCCACACCATGCATATCGCCCAAGCGAACTACATTTTTTACTGTGCCTAATTGGTCTAACGCTTCGAGTCCATCTTCATTTAGTCGTACCGAATTGAAAATGGTAAGGTTTCCATCTTCTCGCACTATAGTCATGTTGCGACTGAATTGCCACATAGAACCAAAAAATTCATTTTTCATGGTTCCCGTAACAAAGAATATGTCTGGCATTATTTCTTTAAGCGGTCCATGAGGCATGGATTGAAAATAGGAGTCCATTGTAGTTTTGGATAATTTAGGTTACGTCGAAAATATAGAAAAACTTTTACTTTCAAGGCCTAAAATGTTGTTTATGAGGTATAGGGATAATGAATCGTGCCTGAGTATTGAAATTCTTTAGCGTATTCATTCAAATATGCATTGATATAATCCTTTTGACCCGCACTAATATTTCCGTTTAAAAAATCGTTGATTGTTTCATCACCTGAACTTGAATCATGTCTTCGTAAATGATACAGCGTCAAGTCTTTTCCACCAAAAAATAGCTTGAAGCTGCTCAGTTCTTTTCGGCAATTTCGCATATCAAATACGGCTCCAGCCAATGAAGTAAGATACGTATGTTCTTTTAGTGATTCTTCTGTAAATTTAGGGTAGTCGCCATTTGGAGCATTAAAAATAGTGTAATGATCCATTTTTAGAAGCGGTGTATTTTCTAATTTATGGATATAATCGGGGCTCAATTTAGCCATTCTTGCCCCATTGATTAGGATATTGAGGTACCGTTTTGTGGGTAAGCATGTATCATTGATAAATGCCGGCAAACCAACATAAACAAAAGCCACCACCATTCCGTGTTTTGTTTCTATCTCTACCTCAATGCGATCATAACCAATGCCGTAAGCTTCCATTTCATCCAAAGAAGGAAGCTCCTCTATTTTGCAGGTATGCACAATCCCTTCAACATAGTCCTGTGGTTTATTGGTTGGTATGATGTTTCCCATTCCGCCTTCATGGGCAAACCAATGGGCGACATTAAAACGCAACGACCAACCTTTCAATATGCCTTTTTCGGAGGATAGTGGGGTAACGCCTTTGGCCGATAGAGAAATTAGGTTGAGGTTGGATCCATAGCCGAAATACAAAAATGTCGTACTATTCATGTTCGTCTACTTGGGTATGAGAGAGGAATATATGAAATCAGATTTAGGAATTTGAAACACTTCCTGAATTTTGATCTTGTGTTTTGTTATAATTGATCTCGGTCATTAATCCATTATAGGAAAAAGCAAGATCTTGGATACGAACAATATCAGCTACTTTTTTCTGATGATTATTCCAATAGTCGCACATGCTATCTAGCACTTTTTGTGGGTCTTTAAGTGGATTTTGAGCCATTTCCGCATGCCACCCGGCTGTGATGAGGTCTTGAGTCATGATTTGCATTTTGTTGGTTGCATATTCTTTTGGTGTCATTTCGGCGCCATTTTCTTCAACATAATACTGGTAGGAATCGGTGTAATAGAGCATTTTGCTGGGGTGATTTGCGATAAGGACAGGAGTAGTGCTGCCGTCATTGAGAATATCTAAGTGAACTAGCGATAATACGGAGGTGTCTATTCCTTTTAGTTGTGGGCCAAATGTGGAATCTAGTTTTAACCAACTTACCACAGCAGATCCATAAGCAACTACGCATTGAGTTTGCTTTTTTTCTCCTTGTCGATGCGAATTCAACTTGGTTCTTAACATGGCCATGCCATAGTCTGCGAAGGAGTTATTGTAGGGCTTAAGAAGATTGCCGTCGTCGCCAGGAGCGGCTAAAGGAACACAATCCACAATGGTTTCCATTCTTTGAATAGTGTTAGTCGTGGTATCATTGAATGCGAGAAGATTCTCATACCTGCGGTTGGTCGGTGAATAAAGGTAATCGTGATAGACCAAAGATTCTAGCGGCGGATAATGTAAAAGCTGTATAGAATTGCTATGGATAAGACTCAATCCAAATGGCAAAAGAAACTCAACAGCACACCCAACATCGTTAAGCGCTGGCTTAATTTCCATGAAGGTCTCTAATCCGATTTTTGCTGCTTGTATGAAGGCAGGAATCTTTTCTTCGTATGCACCTAAATCCGATTTTTCACAGAATAGTTTTAAGATGTATTCCCCTTTATCGTTTAAAAGTACTTGGGCCCAAGCACCGTCAAAGCCATCGCGCCTTAAAGTTTGATCATAGTAATGGGCAATATAGGTGGCCAATTGTGTCAAATCACCATAGCGTTCCTGTGAGTAAGAAAAGATGCCTGCGAGCACTTCTTTGGGCTCATTCAAAGGAATAAATACTTGATTTTTCATTCGTGTCAAAGGTTTGGAAGTCAACAATTTACAAGAATAATTGAAATTATCTACTACCCACCTGAATAACTCCTTCATTAAAGGAACCAGAATTAACGCTTCCCATAAGAGTCAATTGCAGCATTAGCTTAGAAATGAGACGAGAAATGAAATGTTTAATTTTTAGACAAATGTTCCCATTTATCCTTGTTTTTTTGGAGTCCGGCATCTAATTTTTTTCCTTCCCTCACTACGATTTCAAGTATTTCATGAATGTCGCTCTTTGAAGTACGGAAATTGACGATACAAGCACGGAGGCAGTATTTGTGTTGTACGATGGCATTTGAAAAGAACACATCACCACCTAATTGCAAAGAATCAAGCAAGAGTCGATTGAGCGTATTCAGGTAAGGTTCATAATCAGCGGCTTCCCCTACAAAATTTTCAGGGATATAACGGAAGGTGCAGATACTTAAATTTTGCGTCATGGCTTCGAGCTCTACATGTGCAGCGCTTAACTGAAAGAGCATGCGCGACAATTCTATATCACGAGAAATAAGTTCTTGGTAGCCGCTTTTCCCAACTTGTTGCAAGGCCATCCAGACTTTAAGTGCTCGAAACCCGCGCGAGTTTTGAAGTCCATATTCGTAGTAGTTTTGGGCAAGTCCCTCTTGATTCTCGCCAAAATTATAGTATTCTGGATGAGAACTAAATGTCGCAGTAAGGTGATTTGCCTCCTTCACTAAAATACAACCCGCCTCAAGCGGAATATAAAGCCATTTATGTGGATCGAGGGCAATGGAATCCGCCTCATTCAAGCCATGAAACATCTCACTCAATTCAGGTAAAACAGCCGCCGGAGCACCATAAGCACCGTCTACATGAAACCATAAATCGTACTTTTTACAAACTTTGGACAATCCGTGGAGATTATCAATAACACCAGTACTGACGTCGCCCGCTGTGCCAACAACCAAAAAGGGCTGCAGTCCTGCCTTTAAGTCCGCTTGTATGGTCTCTTCCAAGCAAGTCAAATCCATTTGATTGGAGTCGTCGGTCGGAATCCACCGTATGGATTTGGTACCATGTCCGAATAAGGAACTGGCTTTTTCGATCCAGGTATGCGTAGCTAAAGAGCAATAGCTAATCATGCTTTTTCCTTTAGTAGCAAGGCCTTCCGATTTTAGATCTGGACTTCCTTTTGCGGTTCTTGCCGCTAAGAATGCAGTGAAATTGGCCATGTTCCCGCCACTCACTAAAAGTCCGCTATATGGATGAGGGAGTCCAATAAATTCAGAGAGCCAGTGAATGGTTTGTTTTTCAATTTCAGTGGCAATCGGACTAAGAATATGGGCACTCACATTTGGGTTAATCGTAGCAGCCACCATATCGGCGAGAATTCCAATTGGAGCTGGAGATGAGGTAATAAATCCCATAAATTTCGGATGACCGTTAAACAAGGAATGCTGGGTAAGCAAATCCATGGTTCGTGTTACCAATCCATCTAAAGGAACTCCATTTTCAGGGAGGTTTTCATTTCCAATGAACTTGCTTAATTCTATAGATGATTCTCCACGTGTTACTGGATAATTTTGGATTGCAGCATTGAATTCCGCAATCTGGTCGATTAAATGATACCCAATTTTCCGGAATTCTTCTTTGCCTATATCCATGGGTTTAATTTGCTATGTTATTGGTTTTTAGTGTTTAACTGGTGTCGCTTCCTAAATTCTTAATTAAACTTTTGGCGCTTGATTTTCCGAATATAGGATTTTGTTCTAGGAGAATTAGCAATTTGTGTTAAAGCTAAGGTTGTGGTTTAGGCTCACGCTACTGCCCGTTATCTCGACCGAAGTGGAGGGGAGAGGGTAGTTTGGTAGTGAAGAGTGAGGAGAAATTAACCTGCGTTTCTCTGCGTACTTCTGCGAGAGAATAACATAGGAACTGGGAGTGTGGAGTGAGGATGAGATGAAGCTTAACAGCCGAAATATCAATTAGTCTACCGATCGCTCGGTAATTCGCACGGCAATCTCATCGGTCAGGAAGGAAAATCTTCCGTACTCGGTATTATTGAGAATTAGGATGGATCGCTCCATATCTGGAAGCCGTAAATACATCAAATGATACCCTGGCCAACCGCCAGTGTGGTAGAGTACCCGCTCGATTCCATTGCCTTCCATAATGAAGAATCCATAGCCGTAATTCCCTTTTTTGCCATCATTGAGGGTATGATTTTTAAAGGCGAGAGACTGGGTTTCTGGCTTCAATAAAGTCGGGTGCAAGAGTTCTTTCTCCCAAATAGCTAAGTCGTGGATATTGGAATTCACCGTGCCATCGCCCGAAATACGGTCGAGGTAAACCACGTATCGATGGTCTTTGCTGCTATCGGGAAGGATATAACTTTTTGTTTTGCTATCATACACATAACCAAAGGCATAATTGTTCAATAATTCTCCAGTCCGGCGGGTATTGTAAACGCGGGTATTTTGCATGCCGAGGGGTTCGAAAATCATACTATCCATCGCCCTTTGAAAGGTAGTTTGGGTGCTTTCTTCAATGATGCTGGCCAAAAGGACAAAGGCGGTATTGCAGTATGAATATCGTTCTCCGGGTTGGAATAAGACTGCCGGCTTATGTTCGGCTAGCATGGCGATTACGTCTTTGTTTCCAGCGATTTTGCTGTGGTCCCAGTATTTACCGAGTCGGTCTTCGTAGGAAGGGAGTCCGGAACTATGGGTAAGCAAGTGATGGATGGTGATACCAGAATAGGGGAGCTCAGGGAAAAACTTGCGCAGACTATCCTCCAGACTCAATTTCCCTTCTTCCACCAACATGAGGATAGCATAGGCAGTGAATTGTTTACTGACACTAGCGAGCTCAAAAACGGTACTATCGTTAATCATTTCCGAAGAATCCATCTTGGCCACACCGTATTCTTTGTGATAGACGATTTCTCCTTTTTCTAAAACAGCCACTACGCCATTGAAGGGTTTGCTTCCTTTTCTATAATTCTTCTCAATTAGTGCCGTGATGCTGTCGCCAAATGGAATCGGGTCCAGTGTTTTAATCGGACGAACTTCCTTATAAATGAGCATCGGATAACCAGATCCGAGTCCTTGAAACTTAGCTTTATCGTTAAAAATGAAGCTCATGAAGTGCCGTTTGGTCGGGTCTTTCTCCATGGAAAGCTTGACCTCACATCCATAAATACTGTTGAATACGATGGTGTCAATTGTTGCCTTTCCGTATTTTTCAAAAGTCGGTTTAAACTCCTTACGCATACGGTTTTTGCTTACGATAAGCTTGCCCAGAAATCCCCAAGTTTTTTTCATAGCGCGATAGTTCTGAGCATTATAAGCAGCAAAGAAGGCTTCTACATTCGCGGTCTGCTTTTGGTAGGACTCGTCTTGTGCATGGATGGATAAAGTGCAGAAGAGTATGGATAGAAAAAGAGAGTACTTAAGGTTGAATAGACGCATGTTTGGAAATTAAATCGAGTCCAAAACTAGCATAGCTCCAACGCTCATACTTGTAAAAATCGAAAACGAGTTCATCGCGCTTAAAATAGTTCCCCGGACTCAATCCAATGGCCGACTTAAAATCATGGTTAAAATGTGCTTGGTCATAGAAGCCTAAGTCAATGGCCAAGGCGGCTAAAGATTCTTCATTGGTATTTTGGGCGCCTAGGGCCAGCTTGATCCGTAAGATTCGTGTGTATTCTTTGGGGGAGAGTCCGACTTGTTCACGGAAGAGATTCCTCAACGTGGCACTGCTCATGTTCAGTTCTGTACTCAGGTCTTCTATACGCAGACTCAAATCCTGATTCATTCGCTTGGTAGCAAATAGCAAGCGTGCATCCGGAGCATTCCTACGCAGGTTTCTAGCCAGAAAGGATTCTGTAGCATCAAGCAGCTGGTCATCGGTTTTTGCGGCGCTGACTTCTTCATACAAACGCTCCATTTCCTCTTTGGAAAAAAGGTCTTCGAGTCGGTTGTTTTTTCTTTTTTCTATGGATGACATGCTATGCGGCAGGAAGCAAGAAAAGATCTGCGGCATAAAGCCAATATTGAATTCCACATAACCCGGATGCATCTCATGAAACTGCACCGCCTGAACCATTCCGTAAATGGCGGCCTTCGGATTACTATTCCATCCGTCCGCCTCTAAAATCCGTGCGTCTCCATCTAAGATGAGTGAAATACCCAATTCACCATTGGGCGCGCAGCCATATATCAAAGGCTCTCCAACGTTCTCCAACATATACAAGCTCTTAATAAAGCGCGCACATAGCGGACGACTGTTATGTGTGATGAGGCGGTATTTCACTGTGGGAATTTATTGAATCTTTCGGAAAGAGAGAGGGAAAATGGTGAGGAGTGATGTGTGAGGAGTGATGAGATCTTTCTAGCCCGTCATCCTGAGCTTGCCGAAGGACGAGGGTAGGATAGATGTGATGAGTGATGAGAAACTAATCTGCGTTTTTACGCCTGCGCTGAAAAAGCTTCGGCGCACGCGGTCTGCGTTTATCTGTCTTAATACGCCTTCGCTGAAAAAGCTATAGCGCACGCGGTCTGCGGGAGAAAAAAAAGTGAGTAGTTCCACCGTCGCTTCCTACGTCAGCTATGGCGGACGGAGAAGGAATGAGGAGAATAATAATTGGATCAATATTATAAGGAACAATAACTTAAGCTGCGACGAACAAATTGCGCTGCGTCCGCCGGAGCCTTTTCGGCGAAGGAGGGCCTTCTACTCCGGCGAAAGCAACACTATTGCGTCTCCGCGCCTCCGCGTCAAATTGGCTGCTTCGAACTCCTACGCCGAGTCAAACACCCAGTCACCTAGAAACTTTTTTTCACCACGAAAAAACTAATTTTGAAACGATGTCATGCAAGTCCAAAAATTTCGTCATTTCAATCATCTGCCTGTTCGGACTATTCCTTGCGACCCTGCAGGCCCAAGCCCAAGCAAGAAAGTACGCCCGTCCGTTTGAGAGTAAGAATACAATTTATCTTGGTATAGATGCCTATGGCGCTTACCCAAGCATCAACTATGACCGCATCTTTTTCGATAAAGGACGCGTGAAATATACCTTCGGACTAGGCTTCGCTGTTTGGCAAACCACCAAATATGGAGATGTTGATTGGGCCACTCATGTTCCCGTCCAGCTTAACGCCTTTTTCGGCAGCGGCAATCACCATCCTGAAGTCGGTATTGGCTTCACCTACCGCTATATGAATACCACTCCCGAAAGTCTCTACGAAAAATACATGTTCCCAGTCAAAGTAGGCTACAGCTACCAGCGACCAGAGGGGGGCTTATTCCTCCGCGCTGATTTGCTTGCGGTGTATCGTCCGGATGAGGCTTTTACCCCGAATATTTATCCATCCTTCGGATTCGGTATCGGTTATACGCTGCAGTATACCAAGGGGTGTGGGTGTTTCTAAAAGAGTCTGAGCTTTTGGCAGCGTGCTTCACTCTGCGTCTCGCACTGAAACTCGCACTTGTTTTGGGCGTAAGGCAGAGAGCATAGGGCATAGGGCTTTTTTACTCGCACTCCGCACTCAAACTCGCACTCGCTCTAGCAGGGGGCGGGGGGCAGGGGGCTTTTTCACTCCGCACTCCGCTCTGAAACTCGCACTTATTTTGGGCATAGAGCATCCACCGTCGCTGATCGCTTTGGCGGACGCGGTAGGGCATAGGGCTTTTTCACTCAAACTCCGAACTTCAAACTCAAACTTTATCGTCTTGGGCTAATTAGAGATTAAAGATTATCTAGCAAACAAGGGTGCAATCTTTTACGCAAAGAATTATATTCGATGTCAATGAACCGCTTCATCCTAGTATAGGCATTAGGTCTTTTTCTTTTTTCAAACACGTTTGCTCAAGACTGGAAACGTACCCAAAACTGGTACTTTGGCGATAGCGCCGGACTATCTTTTGCGACAGATCCGCCAACTGTGCTTACAGACGGGCAGATGTACGCCCTAGAAGGCTGTGCAACCATCAGTGATACTGCAGGGAATCTTCTGTTTTATACCAACGGAATGACCGTTTGGAATAAGAACCATGAGATAATGGATAATGGCACTGGGTTAACTAGCAATCAATCATATACCCAAGCCGCTTTAATAGTACCTCAGCCGGGGAATGATAGTATTTTTTTCATATTTACAACCGGGTACCTTAGATACTCCATAGTCAATATCCTCAGGGGAGATGGACTGGGTGAAGTAGTCGAAAAAAATAGTGACTTAATACTATCTGGAACTGAAAAGCTAGCAGCAACCTTTCATTCAAACGGCCATGATGTTTGGATATCAACCCATG
>Ga0100380_10002555_pt1 | contig 19594 bp, 8 predicted proteins | sample CryGeymeta201504_FD_80417 | JGI IMG/M metagenome (GOLD analysis project Ga0100380, IMG submission 80417) | Groundwater microbial communities from Crystal Geyser aquifers in Utah, USA - Crystal Geyser metaG 2015-04 | ecosystem: Environmental > Aquatic > Deep subsurface > Groundwater | place: USA... | reverse complement strand
GTTCACCCTGCCAGCCTTGAAGTCATCCTCCAGATGCCGGAGGCGGCGTGAGTCGATCTGTGCGGAGTGTTCGCCAGTTCGGAAATACAAGGCATCCGGCACGGCTAGGATGCGGTCGGAGATATCGGACCACACTCCACGCTGGCGTGCGTCCTGCACGCGCGGCTCGGACGCCAGCCACGCCGCCATGATCTTCTTCGGCACCGGCGCGTTGCCGCTGTCGCGTCCGAAGACGTACTCGGGGCGAGGCATCTCGATGCGTTCGCAGCGCGTGCCGGCAGCCCAATCTTCTGTTTGGTAGGGTGAGAATCCCTGCAACGTGCGTCCCAGGACGCGGCGCGTGATGGGGCAGATGAAGCCCGTGTCGATCGCCTCCAACTCTACGGACTCCAGCGGGAGTCGGTCACCTTCGGCGTCGCGTGTGAGCACACCACTGTCATACAGGCTCCGATAGAGATCCTGCGAAAGTTCATGCACGAGCTCCCGGTCAGCAGATTCCTCAGGGTTGAGCTTCAACGCCAGGCACAGGAGGCGCAGCATACGTGGGAGGCGGCGTCCCTTCCGTACGCCGGGCCATGGGTAGCGCTTGTGCTTCTCGCCCTTCGTGTCCACTGCGACAATCGCAGGCCTGCTGAAGCGGAACCCGAGCCATCGTCGGAGGTCCGCATCGGCCGCGGGCAAGACCACCGCACTGTGGCTACGAACGAAGAAGTCGAGAAAGACAGACGCGAGGTTGTGAAACACGGCCATCGGGTCATCTCGATCGAGACGGTCGACGACCCGTTTGAAGCTCCCGGGGAGGGTTCGGATGCGATCGACTTGCGGATAGCGAAGATGCACCATGCCCAACGTTTCCAGCGAGTTCATTCGCTGAGGACGCCGGAAGAACTCTCGGCACAGCGCCAGATCGGCGAATGTGCGCGCATCCAATCGCGCAGCGTTGTAGTGCTCACGCAGGGCACGCGTCATCCACTCGCTCAAGGCTGGGTCGCCGGCGAGCCGGTCTCGGACCTCGGTCCACGCCAGGACGGGCGACTGCGCCTTCTTCAACTCTTTGCGCTTCTCCCCTAAGAGAGCTTGAAGCACTGGCGAACCGGCGGCAGCCTTTTCCAACTCTCCTATGGTGGCGCGCAGTTCGACGATCCCGTCGGCACTCCCGGCGGCAGCCCAAAGGTGATGGTAGATCGAGGCTCGGATGTAGTTGCGCTCCGCGTCGAGCTCGCTCCGCAGCGCGAAGCTCGCCGTGCCAGAGCGGCTATCGGTGAAGGTGAGGACACGGCGACCACCTGCCGGCAGGCGGCTGAGGCCGTCACCCGCGACTCCGGGCAACTCTTCGAGCATGCTGGGAACCGAGAGGCCCAGGAAGAAGTGCGCGCCCAGGCGCGCTGAGCGAAAGTTGGAGTTCGTGTCGCGATCGGGGGTGCCGCACCGCCCACAGACCAACCGGCCACCGACTTCGCGGATCACATGGATGGAGCCTCCGCCCTGGCCCAGCCGCCCCTTCAACGGATCATAGGCGACCGCGCTGAGAGGCTTGCCCGTTTCTCGGTCCACGGGCTTGCAACTGTGCGCCGCAAGCAAGCAGACGCTACGGGCCGACGGAGCAGCCTCGGTCTCTTCGGATGCCTCGGCGTCCGTCTCTTCGAATCCTTCGTCATCGACCGCCTCGTCATCATCGTGGTCGTGCCGGCTGTCCCAGACGAGGGCCCGAAGATCGCCATTGGCGTCTCGTGCGGCGAGGTATGCCTCACCACAGCCGTGGCAAAACACGACCTCGTACACGGGCGATTCACAGGCGTCGCAGTGGAGGCGGCGCGACTGATAGAGCTTGCCGAAGGGCCATGGGGAACCTTTCGCTTGGCGCGCCTCCTCCATGACGCCGCTGCAGTCGGGATTGCCGCATGCCCAGAGTCCGCCCAGTGTGCGCAACAGGAAATGAGCTCGAAGCGGCAGGAAGCTCTGGCCGTCGAGTTCGGCGCGTGTGGCATGGTCGAGCAGTCCGAGTACCTCGGCGTCCCCCACATCCCGACCCAGCACTCTAGCGACGTGACTGAGTTTGGCGTAGCCCTTTGAGGGCTTGCCGCCGTCGGACTGGTCGGAGCGTTCGCCGATTTCTCGTCTCAGCGTGCGCAGGACGGGGCTCGAGGCGAGGGCTCGGAAGCGCATCGCGGGGTCGGGCTCAGCGTCCAGCGTCTCAACGCGGGGCACCGCGCCTTCGGCTGTCGTCAGCTCAGCCGGTAACTCGGGAACTAGCCGTCGCCCTTCAACCAGGGTCACCTGTTCGGGCGCAATGCCTCCCACGTCGGCTAGGAACTGCAGCAGTGCCGTGCGTGCGTCATCGCCACCGATGGTGGCGGACGTCGCCACGAAGCGAACATCGCATGCGTCGACCTCGAACGCATGCATCACACGGCGAAGCAAGAGCGAGAGTTCGGCTGCCGCCGAGCCCACGTACGTGTGCGCCTCGTCGAGCACGATCCAGCGCAGCCGTCCCCGGGATTCTTCCAAGATCGGACGATCCTCGGGTCTCACGAGCATGTACTCGAGCATCGTGGGGTTGGTCACCAGCATGGGCGGCGGCGAGGCGCGCAAGCCCCGCCGGTCCAGGATCTCGTTCGGCACGCGACGCTGTTCGGCGGCCGGAACGGTCTGAGGCGTGTTGCCGTTGTAGAGGCAGAATTGTACGCGCGAGCCGAGCCGGCTGGTCCACGCGCCCATGCGCGTCTGCTGGCTCGCGATCAAGGCGTTGAGCGGATAGAGAAAGAGGGCGCGCACGCCTACGAGGTCGCCCCCGGCTTGAGCCGACTCGCGGACGAGGTCGTCGAGGATGGGCACGAGAAAGCACTCGGTCTTGCCGCTCGCGGTCCCTGTCGTCACCATCACGCTGCGGCGGTCTTCGGCCATCAGCGCTTGCCATGCCTTCATCTGGTGCAGATGGGGGTGCCACTCGGCACGGAAGGCGTGTTCTTCCTGTCCCGCCGCTGGCTGGCTGAGCGCACGCAGCGTGTCCGGGTGCAGCAATGGCACCTCGGCGAGCGTATGCGGATGAGCCTCCCACTCGAACAGGCCTTCGAGGAGGGGATCCGCCAGGAAGCTCTCGGGGTGACCGATCGGGCGAGACAGGTCGTGCGCCAAGAGCGCACGAAGCTGGTCGTTCGCGGGTCCGAGTTGTCCCAGAACGGCGCGCTCGACCCGCTCACGCAAGCGACGTGAAAAGGGGCCAAAGGAAAGGGTCTCAGCGGTCATCGTGCACCTTCAACTCGTCCTCGATGTTTCTCGGTCTGCCCAATCGGCGAGCTCGCATGCCAGGTGGAGCGCGTGCATTGACTGGAAGTAGTGTGGATCGAAGTCGCGCGCGGTTCGCAGCGCGATGGTCAGTTCCGCGCCCGGAATCTGGTCCCCGGCGGCGAGACTGGCCGCCAGGCACGGCGCCCTCAGAACATCGCGGTGACAGTCTTGAACCGCGCGCTGACCCAGCCAGTGAACGTTCGAGGCCACCCCTTCGGGATCGCCCGTCAGCTCGTCGAAGTTGAGCTGCGGCCAACGCAGCTCCGCGCCGTCGCAGAGCGCATCCCGGGCGGCTTCCTCCTCCATTTGCAAGAGAATGTTCAAGCCCCCGTCGGTGGCGGCCACTTGAATCCGGTTCTTCTTGCTGGGTACGAGTTCGGGCCAACGCAGCGCCGCTGCATCGAGTACCACGTGCATGAACGGGGCAAGCTCCTGGCAGCGGTCGCGGAGGATCCCAAGCTGCGATTGGATCAGATCTCGCTTCGACAGCGTTCCATGCTCATCTGCGATTTTCCCGATCTGTTCGAACAATTTCTCGAAAGCGTGAAGCCAATTATCCACAGGCAGGGTGGCCCACAGAAAGGGCAGCTCCTCGAAGCGAGGCCAAAGCACAGGCAAGCGATGCGCTTCCATCAGCAGGAGCATGGCCAACGCTCGAGGGCGACGGATGAGCGCCGACGAAAGCTCGAACGTCATCGTCGGCAGGTCATCGAGCGAGGCGACGATCTCCATCGCACGAGGCCAGCTGGGATGCGAGACATCATCTTCCATGGATTGCAGACAGGCATCCATGGCCGCCGCGCGCTCGTCGCGTGCCGTCAGACGGATCGCTTGACCCAAAGCATCATCGGGTGGTGACGTCGGCGTCCCGGGGATCGTGAGCAAGAGTGGACGAATCCGTGCCCAACGTCCGTCCCAAGCGACCACCAGCCATGGTCCGGGCTCTAGGTCCTCGATCGGCACCTCAAAGAGGCCAGGCTTGAGGCACGTCAGCGCCAGGGCGTTGGCTTCACTTGGGCTTTCGAGTGGTCGAATGTCCGCACGCAGCGCACCGAGCGTCTCTGGCGTCAGACCAGCACGCGCACTCGAATCTAGGCAGACTGCATAAGGCATTTCCTCGTCGTCTCGCAACGGTTCCAACCTGCCATCGTAACGACTAACATTCAGCACCGGCAGCCCTTGCATGGGGGCTCCGCGACGCATGATGCGAAGCGATACCTGGGCGTCCGTCGATCCTTCGGCAGCAAGAAGCTGAGCCACGGTGGGACGTATCTGCTCGAGCGATAGCTCGAACACTCCCGACTGCATGGCCGGCAGATCCGCGAGCAGACGCCAACGGCCGCCCGGTCGCCGCGCCTCGAGGCTAAAGCAATCGTTGCCACGGCCCACGGCTCGTGCCCGCACAGAACCCAAGCGATCGAGAGCTCGGATGCCGGTGTCGCGAACGCTCTCGCCGTTCAGATCGACGAAGCTCATCGCTCGCGCAGGCGAGGACACGGTCAACCGGGCCTCTCGGCCCCCAGCGAAGAGCAGTGACAGGCACAGTCGGTCCGGCGCATCCGGACCAGACGGCACGCTGAGCACGAAGTGGCCAGACTCCGGGTTGGCGATGTCCACCCCCTGGCTTGCACTGCCCATGACAGTGACGGCACTCAGGCGTGTGTGACGCAACAGCACCTGACCCGTTTCGTCGCCGGTACGCAGGGTCACGTGAAGGTCGGACGGAAGCACGAGGACACGAGTGCGAAAGAGCGTTTCGCCATGCTCCCGAACGCGGATCCACACGTCTCCGATCGGATCGCCCTCCGAGATGCGGCGATATCCATCCCCGGCCCCATTGGGCTTCCACTCAAGCTGTCCCGCGGGCAACCAGCGAAGGACATCCTGGCGGAGTTGGCCGACGCGCGGCAACCCGGCGTGAGCCTCGGTGCCGAGGGGTCCAAAGCGGTGCAGACGTCCGCCCAGCACGTATTCCACGTCGCGGTCTTCATCCTGACTTCGAAAGACGCAATGCTCACCACCGTGACGCCACTCTGCGACTCCCCATACGCGGAAGAGCCCAAGGCCAGCAGGAAGAACGGCTTCGAGTCGCTCGATGCGACTCCCATCGAGAGCGACTGGCGCCAAGTTGGCGGGACACAGCACATCGAGACTGCTGGCCCGTGTCCTGGCCGAACCGGCCGAGCGGAGCGTCGCGGTGCCCTGCTCAAAGTCTCCGAGAAGAGCCATGGGCAGGTCCTTGGAGACCGCGCCGCCACCGGCCGGAAGGCCCTGCCCAATGTCTCTCGGACCCACGCTAGCGATGACCTGGATCGGCCCGAAGAGGGTCGCGGGATCACGGAAGGGCCGGGCCGGCCGCGCTTCTGTGAGCCGGTAGGTTTCGGTCCCAGTGATGTGTGTGGCGGTTGCCACGGCTTGGCGCAACCCATGCTCATCCACTGCGAACAGATAGAAGAGCGCTGGCAACGCCTGGGTGTCGACAGTCAACAAGTCAGCCAAGTCGCTCGCTTGCGCCCTCGGCGACACGTCGATGTCTCGCTCGATGAGGCATGGCGAGTTCGATCCCGAAGCCAAGCGCAAGCGCACGACCAACGGAAATGTCTGGCTGGCGCCCTTGTCCCATCGTGACTGTCGCAGCAGCCCCCGCAGGAGCGCATCCGCCACGTCGGCATCGACGCGCAGGGGGAGTTCGAGCCTCCATTCCGGGTGGTGGGAATCCAGCCAGCTCACATCCAAGTCGCCTGGCTCGACGTTGGCTGCCGCGGCTTCGGCGCGCAGAGTCGCCACGGCCGACACAAGGTCAGCAGCCATGCGCTGCACGACGAGGTTGCGCAGGCTTTGAGGCAGAATGGTTTGCAACTCGGACGCGAGTTCGAGGATAGCTGGAGCCGCGAGTTCGTAGCGCTCGCTTACAGCGAGGAGTTGCCGAAAGTAGCGTTTGAGAGAACCGGCCTGGCGGCCTCGCAGCATCGCGAGCGGCAAGCCGCCCTCACAGGCAAGAGTGCCCAGATAGGCAAACCGATAGTCCGTACTCTGCAGGGGGCGTTTGAAGCGCCGCAGACCTTGGACCACTAGGTCATAGAGTCGGACACCTGCGCCATCGGACCAGCCGGTCGACTCGAAGATATGGTCCCAACTCCATGTGCCATAGCGGTGATTGGCGCAGAAGTCGCTGGCACCGAAGAGGACGAAAGCGCTAGCCACCACGCCGTCGTGGTCACCACGCCAGAACGCGTGTCGCAGACCTTGAGCCAACCCATCCCTCTCGGCCTCGGTCACGCGATAGGCAAAGAACGGCCTGCCCGATTCGGGGCGAAGACCAGCACGCTCGAAGATGCACTCGAGCTGAGAGGCAAGTGTCAACATCAGACATCCCCTTTGCACAGCACGAGCATACGCCCGTCATGCAGGCCGTGGAAATCACAATCTCGAGATCGGGCAGGGTCGGTACTGGTGACTTCCCCTCCTATTGATCCGTGCTCTGGCATGCGAGTCTCGGGAAAGATCTCGATAGCGAGCCCGCTCCTCCTCGGACAAGTCCCAGCCGCTGTACCAAGGGGCGGCCGTTCCCTTCCTCCAGTGAGCTCCCGTTTCCTTGGAGGCATCCTCAAGGTGGGCGGGCGCGCCTCCCGGCTCACGTACCTCATTTTCAAGATTCAGCGTCTTAGTATCATTCATGTATGGCTTCCAAGGCGTACCACGTCTGGGATGTGGTCACAGGGAAAGCCTTCCTGAAAGACGAGCGGCGGAGCAGGTGTTCAGCCACGCTTCTCGCACCGTCCCTAGTGGTGCTGGACCATCCGCCATCAGACTTGTCCGCGCCCGCGCAAGCGGGACTCCATCTCGCTCCGGCTCGGAAGCCCATGCGAGCCGCTCGAGGTTGGCCGAAGGCCTCGAGCAGGTGGCTATCGCCAGTGCCGCGTCCCGCACGTTCAAGATGTGCACCTGGCGCCCAGAGTGAGCGCCCGGAGACACTGCGCGCGCGCAAGTGTGCGGGATGGCCGAGGCTCGCAGTCGGCAGATCCAAAAAAGGTCGCCGGGAACGCACGCGCCTCGCCCCTCACCCGCCCACGAGCTCCCCGAGTCTGCCGGCTCGCTGCACGCTTGCCTCGATACCACCCCGCAGGATGTGCGCGGTGCCGAAGATGTCCACGCGTTTCTTGGCTCGGCTTACAGCGGTGTAGAGAAGCTCGCGCGTCAGCACGGGGTTGGGTTCTTCGGGCAGCACGAGGATGACGTGGTCGAACTCGCTGCCTTGGCTCTTGTGCACGGTCATGGCGAAGCAGGTTTGGTGCGGGGGCAGGCGCGCGGGCGAGAGATGGCGCAGCTCGCCCTCCTTCTCCGCGGGGAAGCAGGCGCGGAGGCCTTCATGCTCGCCTGGCACGAGGATGGCCACATCGCCGTTGAAGAGGCGCACGTCGTAGTCGTTGGCGGTGACGAGCACGGGGCGGTGGGCGTAGGGGCCGAGCGTGCTTTCGAGCAGGCCGGCACGCTCGAGGGCGCGCTCGATGCGCTGGTTGAGGCCGGCGACGCCGCGGGTGCCTTCGCGTAGGGGGGCGAGGACGCGCAGCTTGCCGAAGGCTTCGAGGCGCGCAGCGTCGCTGAGGCCGGGCTCCAGGTACGCGCCGAAACCGCCCTCCCCTGCGACGAGCGCGTCGAAGTGCTTGGGCAGCTCCTCCTTCGTGGCCTCATGCCAGTGGATGTCGGGGTGCTGTCCGTCCTCGAGCAGTCGCTGCGCCGCGTCTGCGTCGTTGGCGCGGATGGCCTTGGCAAGGGCAGCGATGCCGCTCTCGTCGCCGTAGCGGTAGGTCTTCTCGAAGTGGACGAGGCAGTCGCCCACCGACGGCGCCGTGCTCGGCGCATGGGTCGCGCCCTCGCGGCCGGACACGAGCGCGTCGGGGAGCTCGTCGCCCGTCAGGCTGCGGACCGCATCTCTCAGATCTGCGCTTACGCCGGTAGCCTGCGCGGCGTCCGCGAGCTGGCCGAGCACGGCCCCTGCCTCGACGCTCGAGAGCTGGTCTTTGTCGCCCAGCAAGATCAGGCGCGCGTCAGGTGGCACGGCATCGAGCAGGCGGCGCATCAACGGCAGGTCCACCATCGAGGCCTCGTCCACGACAACGACCTCCGTGCTGAGCGGGTATTGGGCGTGATGGCGCAGCTTCAGCACGTTGCCGCCCAGCACGCCGAGGGCACGGTGCAGCGTGCGCGCACCGGTCGGAATCTGCGCGAGGAGCTGCGCGTCCATGCCGAGTTTCTCCAGGCCCTGGCGCTCCTGGCGAATGCTCTCGTCGAGGCGCGCCGCGGCCTTGCCCGTGGGCGCCGTGAGCAGGATGCGAGGAGGCTCGCGACCCGCCGCGCGGGCCTGCTCCAGCAGGAGGTAGAGGATGCGTGCGACGGTGCGCGTCTTGCCAGTGCCCGGGCCACCGCTGAGGATGGAGAAGCGCCGACGCACGGCCATCAGGGCGCCGAGCCTCTGCAGGTCCATCGAGCCGTCCGCTGCAGGAGCACCAAAGAGCGCGTCGAGTCCGCGACGCAGCAGCGGACCGTCGATGGCATCAGGAGCCGCGCCGAAGCGCGCCAAGAGGCGCCGCCCAAGCACCAGCTCGTGTTCGTAGTACCGTCGCAGGTAGAGGCGACGGCCCACTAACACCAGAGGGTGCCCGTCGGTTGGCTGCGCCGGATGAGCCGCGATGTCTGACTCGAGCGCGAGGTCGACATCGTCCGTGAGTGGACTGCACCGAAGCTCCTCGAGCCAGGCTTCGAGCGGCGGCCATGTGCCGGATAGTGCGGGCTGCACGGGTGCGTGAGTGTTGCCCGCTCGACGCTCCGGGCCTCGGTCTAGCGCCTCGGGCGCTTCTGCGACGATGCGAGCGAGGTCCGCGCACACGTCGCCATCGGCTACGACGCGGCTCGCGATGGCCGCCGCGAGCAACACGCGCGGGCCGGACTCCTCGCCGATGCGTCCGAGCGCCTGGGCCAGCTCCACGTCCAGCGCGCGCAGGATGCCGGCGCGATGCAGGCCGTGCATGTCGAGCTCGGCGGGCCCCGTCGCTCGCGTGTCCACGGCGGTCATCGGCTTGGCTCCTTCGCGCTCGTCGTGCCGGCCAACCTGCCAGCGGCCGCGCCTTGGTCGAGCAGCAGAGAGAGGTCTTCCACCAGAGCGCGGGTCGGTCGGTCGTGGAAGACGCCATGCCCCGCGACAGGGTCACCCGCTCTCGGCGCCATGCCGCGCAGGAAGAGGTAGTAGGCGCCGCCGAAGTGCGTGTCGTAGTCGTAGTCGGGCACGACCCTGCGCAGATGCCGATGCACCGCCACCGCGTAGAGGTGGTACTGCAGGAAGTAGTCGTGGTGCACCATCACCGCGGGAAGGCGCTCGGGGGCATAGTGTTCGAGCGAGCCGCCGAGGTGGTTCGACTTGTAGTCGACGATGTAGAAACGCGAAGCGCCATCTGCGCCCGAGTGGCGGAAGACAAGATCGATGTCGCCGCTGAGGTAGCCACGCAGGGCCGGGAACGCGAGCGCCCTCAGCGCATTGGCGTAGTCCGGGGAGGCGGCGGGCGCGCCATGGCGACGAAAGCAATCGGCGAGCGCTCTCGCAGAGACCGCTGAGCCGTGAGCCAGCGGGATCTCGAAGTGCATCTCGTCCGCGCGATCCGCGCGGCTGAGCGCGGCGAGGCTGAGGGCAGGACTCGATGCATCGAGCGGCGAGGCGAGGATGGACTGGAAGGCCGCCATGACCACGGCGGGCTCGGGCATCGTGAGTGCGGCGCGGGAGAACTCGTCCGTGAGCAGCTCGGCGAGTCCCTCCGTGTGCTGAAAGTCGGCGTGCTCCAGGATGGAGTGGAGGCATGTGCCCATGTCGGGCCCCGATTCGAGCACGGCACGTGTCAGCGCGATGGCGCCACTTGCGCTGGTCGCACTCGGGCTCGCGCCAAGCTCTGGCGGGAGCACATCGTCCCTCGGCATGTCGCTCGGCACCTCCTCCGGCGCTTCACTCGGCTCCTCGGCGTCGTCCATGCGGGGCACGAAGTCGGCCTCTTGATCCACGTCGCACGCGTCCAGCTCGGCGCCGTCCGAAGCAACCGCACGCGTCACGTCCTCTGCAGCCGCAGGTTCAGCGGCTGTTCTGTGCGGCTTGGCATCGCGGATCATGCGGCTGTAGCTCGTGCGCCGGAAGCCTCCGGGTAGTCGGCGCTGACTCTCGCGCGCTGCCAGTTCCCGTGGCTCGCCCTCGTCCCGCTCGTAGTCCTCGACCTCGCGCACGGGAGAGCGCACGCCGACGCCGCCCTCACTGTCAGCAGCGAGCTTGTGGAGGCGCGTCCAGAAGTCCTGCGGCTTCATTGCCTTGATGTCCGCTGCGGCATCCGAGAAGGTCTTCTCCGCCTCGGAACCGAAGAGCAGATGCGCGAGCGGGCCGGACTCGTAGCCGTTGAAGTAGCCCGTGTGGACTACGAGGTGCTGCTTCGCGCGGGTGAGCGCGACATAGACGAGGCGAGCCGCTTCTTGGTACGTCTCCTCCGCGTAGACCCCGTGCAACGGAGCCTCCTTGGTGAAGACGCCGAGATGGACCTTGAGGCGTCCATCGTCCTCGGGATCGTGAAACGTGAAGGGCTTGGCCGGAGCCTTGCTCTCACACTGCATGTGCGAGAGGAAGGGGGCATAGACCACGTCGAATTCGAGCCCTTTGCTCTTGTGAATCGTCATGATCTGCACACCCTCTGCGTCGCGTTCGAGACGCTGCTCGAGCTCTTCGCTACCGAGATCACCCGCGTCGTCGTCGAGCCGCAGCGCGGTGAAACGGCGCACGAGCGCCACCGGTCCGAGCGAATCGGCACGGCTCAGGCGCTCGAGAAGCTCGAGCAGGTGGCGCAAGTTGGTGAGGCGACGCTCACCGTCCGCCTGACGCAGCAGGTTCTCGTGCGCGGCGACCGCGTCGAGCAGACCGTTCATGGCGGTCCCGAAGCCATGCATGAGCCAGGTCTGATGCGCCAGCGTGAAGTGCGCAGCCCAGCGCTCCCACTCCGCCTCGTTCTCCGCCATCGCAGACAGCGCATCCCCATCGAGGCCTACGAGCGTGGTCGCGAAGGCCTGCATCAACATCCGACGATTGGAGGGCGCTGCGAGGGCGTCGAGCAGAATCGCCAGCTCGACCGCCTCCTGCGAATCGATCACGCGTGCCGCCCCGTACAGCACGCTGGGAACGCCCAGGTCTCGGAGCGCGCGCTGCATGGCGGCGCCCTCGCGGTTCTTACGCACGAGCACTGCCACCTGCCCCGGTCGCAAGGGCTGCCCATCGAGGCGCGCTTCGCCCCTGAGCAAGGCGACGATGTCAGCGGCGACGATCTGGGTGAGTCCGGAGCCCTCGCCCCTGAGCAGTCGCTCGGCCGTCTTGCTACGCCCGTCACGCTTCACGCCGTCCGCTGCCGTGACCCAGACGATGTCGACGGGAGCGCGGTTCGTGAGCAACTCTTGCGCCGTCGGGCTGGGCTCCACGCGCTCGAACGCCACCTCGCTCGTCCAACCGAAGGCATGGGGGCTCTGCGTGTAGAGCGTATCGAGCCCGCGCAGCAGACTCGCGCTCGATCGATAGTTTGTGCGCAAGCCATGACGTGTGAGCCCGCCGCGCCGGCGCTGGCGCAGATAGGCCTCGAGGTCGGCGCCTCGGAAACCGTAGATGGCCTGCTTGGGATCGCCCACGTAGAACACGGGGGTGTCCTTGGCTCGCGCCCCGAACACTCCGTTGAAGATGGCGGTCTGCGCTGGATCCGTGTCCTGGAACTCATCCACCAAGGCCGCGTCGAAGCGGCGCTGCAGGGCAGCGGTGAGCGGCTTGCCGCCGTCCCCTTCGAGTACGTCGCGCAGGCGCGTGATGAGCTCGCGGAAGGTGAGCATGGAGAGGCTCGCCGGTCGGCGGGTCAGCTCTACGTTCGCGCGCTGCCACAGGTCTTCTTGCAGCGCGCTCAGACCACGTTGGCCAAGGAGGAAGAGCGCGTGACCCGCTTCGACGATGGCGTCGAACTTGCGAAACGCTTCGGCGGTCGCTGGCGCTCGAGTTCGTGCCCGAACGGTGTCCCTGAAGGCGTTATTGGTGAAGGCCACCAGACCGTCGCTTCGGATGGGATGGAGCGCCAGGATGTCGAGGGGGCTTGGAGAGGGCTCCATCAATCGCAAGGTGCGAATCAGCCGCTCGACCTTGGCCTGCTTCATCGTCTTGCCATTCAACCAGCCGTGCTCCAAGGCATGACGCAGCACCGCCGCGATGGCCTCCTTGTCGTCTGCCGTCAGGTCGATGGATCGCACGGTAGCGTCGAAGTGCTCGCTGGCTTCCCGCATGTCCGGCGCAGGCTCGGGCGGCAGCCAGAGATGCGCGTGCATGTCGCCCCGAGACTCGGCTACCACCGGCAAGTCCGGCGTCTGCGCGGCCTGCCGCACGAACCACGCAACCTGAGCGGGATCCACGCGATGGTAGTGAGCCGCCGCGGCCACATAGGGGTGGGTCTCGTAGAACGCCTGCGCGAAGAGGTCTCCGGAGATCGCCTGGCGCAGTGCGGAGTCGGCCTCGACGAAGGAGGGCGAGAAGGGAACGCCCGTCTCGAAGCCGTGCTCGAGCAGCACGCGCTGACAGAAGCCATGAATCGTGTAGACGCTGGCGAGGTCGAACCGGCGCAGCTCGCGTCGCAGGTGCTCCGCGTGCGTCGCGTTGCCCTCGGCCTCACGCGTGATCAGACGCTGCCGTAGTCGCTCACGCAGGCGTCCACGCAGCTCGGCCGTGGCCGCGCGGGTGAAGGTGACCACGAGCACGCGGTCGACGCTCAGCCCCTTCTCATCGATCAGGCGCTCGTAGATGGACGCCAGGCTGTAGGTCTTGCCCGTACCGGCGCTGGCCTCGACCAGATGGTGGCGCTCGAGCACGACATGAGCTGCGTCGAAGGCAGGCGAAGACACCATGGCCGGGTCCATCGTCATGAAACCTTCTCCGCTCGGTAGTGCTCGATCACGGGCAGATACACACGCTCCGTGAGGTCGCAGAAGTTCGTCTCGGGGACGCCGGGGATGGCCTCGAAGTCGAGACGGAAGGGGTCATCGTTGCCCCATACGATGAAGTTCTCCCACTCTTCCGCTTCCGGCTTCCGCCCGAAGCGCCGAGCCTCGAACATGTCTCGGCCTGAAGCCAATGCCTCCTCGGGAGTCTGTGGTTCCTCGTCCTCCTTGGCTTGGGTCGCGACCATCCACTGAGGCGAGGTGTGCGGAAAGAGCGGGAGGCTGGCCCGACACGCCCAGTGGTAGACCTCGACCAAAGAAGCGAGTTCGGCCTTGGGATCGTCGACAGGCTCGAAGTGTCCCAGGCTCGGCGTCTCGCCGCCGGAGTTCGACACGAGCCAGCTCCTCGCCGCACCGTGCGTGGCGCAGTAGACGAGGTGCCGCACCCAGTGGGGCAGCAAGTTGCGTCCCTTGTCCGCCGAGTAACTGAAGTCGCCGTGACTCAGGCTTCCGTCCCGGCGCCGTGATACGCGACGCAGGTCACCCACGATGTCGACGTCCTCGAGCCGGACGCGAATCGGCTGTGGCGGCAACAGCTCGCCGCCACGGCACTCTCGCGTCATGCAGACGTAGTCGTGCAGAAGGCCCCGCTTCTCATCGAGGTAGAAGCGTCCCGGCAGCCCGAGGGGCACGCCTCCTGAAGCCGAGACCTCGGCGCGCACGGAGGATTCGTCGCGACCTTCGAGGCGGGCGCCGATGATGTGCATCATCAGCTTCCATTGCTCCAGACCACCCACCTCGAGCGGCTCGCGCCATGGCAGACGTGGATCCTCCTCCGGCATGGTCAGCTCGAGCGCGCGGCGCAAGAACGCAGCCGTGGGTGAGCGCAACGTGCGAATCAGGTCGTCGACGTCGAGTTGCTCACGCTGGGCCGAAGCGGAGGGCGCCGCAGGGGCGGTGCGACCACGGTCGAAGAAGGCGTGCGCGCGAGGTTCGCGATGCGAGAGGGCGAGCGCCGTCGGCAGGTAGTGCTTGGCATAGCTGAAGAGTCGCGGACTCGGAGCCGCTCGTTCTTCGGTCGCCTCGGGCAAGAAGTAGCGAGGGCTGAAGGGCATGAGCGGGTGAACCAAGGTGAAGGCCTGGCGCACCGAGCTTGGCTGCGCGAGCGCGTGCGACTCTGCGTTCGCCGCGAGTGACATGGCGGCCTTCGCGTCCACCTCGTCGAGCAATTCCGCGAGCACAACCGACGGCGGCAGCATCTTGTTCGTGCGGGCGTCGCGGCCGACGTAGCTGAGCAGGAGACGCTCCTCCGTCGCGAGCAGCGCCCACAAGAACGCACTGCGATCCTCGTCGCGCGCGCTGGGATCGTTGGGCTCTGGCGCGGCGGCTAAGAGGTCGAATCCGAATTGGGAGTCGCGGCGGGGAAAATCATCGTCTACGCCCAGCACTGCGGTGATGCGCGCGGGCACGCCGAGCGCGGCGCCGAGAGGCAAGAAGGAGACGCCACCCGAGAGCATGCGGGCGAGCCCAGCGCCCTGCCTGAGTGCGTTGGGGAGTTGGCGCACGACGGTGGCGAAGGGAATGGGCGCGGATTGCCCCGCCGTCTCGGCCGCGCGTGACCAAGCCTTCAACGCCCGGCGCAAGGCTGCGTGCTGGCTTCGCGTGCCCCGACCCACCAGTGCGGAGAGCTCCACGAGATACGCCTGCCACTCGGAGACGCTGCGGCTCCTTCTCGACTCGCGCCGGTATTGGGCCAGCGTGCCGAGGAACGCCGAGGCGCTTCCCAACGCTCGCGTGATGCCTCCCTCGACGTCGTCGACCGGCAAGAGGCCACCGAAGAGGCGCCCGCCCGATGAGTCCATGGCGGCACCCAAGAGCAGGCGATCGAGCGCGAAGCGGAGCGTGTTCTCGGAGAAGGCAGGTACGCCGAGCCGAGCGCGATCGGCTGCGTCGACGGCCCATGCGGCCCCTGCATCGAGCAACCAATCGCGTACGCGGTCGAGCTCCACGGGGGAAAGGTCGAGACGTGCCCGCACGACGTCGCGCGACAGCAGGTCCACCACCTCGGGAGCCTCGAATCGTCCGTGCAGGAGTTGCAGTGCCGCCAAGAGCGCCTCGGTCAGCTCATCGGATCCGGCAGTCGGAGCCCCACCTACACCGTAGGGGATGCGCGGTTCGCCTGGCGTGCGATGGCCAAAGACGGACTCGATCAGCGGTGCATAGGTCGCCATGTCCGTGACGCGCACGAGCACGTCCTCGGCCTTCAGCGACTCGTCGCGGTCGAAGGCGTCGACGAGACGGTCGTGCAGCACCTCGACCTCGCGCAGTGGCGTGTGACAGACATGAACCTCCAGGCTGCCGTCGGTAACCTGCGCGAAATCCGCGAACGGAGAGCGCTGGCCTTCGAAGACGTCGCACGTGAGCGAGGTGAGCGCGCTGTACGCCGTGCGCGAGACGAAGCGCGTCTCTGTGGACCGCGCGCGCTGGGCGAAGCTGCGCCGGCGTGTGGCCGAGCGTCCCTCGATTGACTCCGTGAGGGGATGCCGAGCCTCGTTCGGTGCTGGCGACAGCGCGAACACGTGGGTGGGCAGGACGTGAGCCAGCGCCGTCAGCACGTCCAGATGCAGTGGCCCGATGGAGTGCGGCGCGAACACCAGCAAGCGTTCCGGCAGCGTCGCCGCATCGACCCTACGCGACTCGCAGGCCTGCACGAAGGCCGGCAAGCGTGCGGCCAGATGCGTGGGCTCGGCACCAACCAGCGCCTGCCACAAGAGCCGCTGCCACGCCTCGTGCGTGGCGGCCTCCCCACGCATCGGCGCGCGCTCGCCAGCATCCCAAGCGCAAACCCACGCCGGGCGCTGATGCAGATAGCGGTGAAACGTCACGGCCATCTGCTCCGAGAGTTGGTGCAGCGCGTCCGGCTGCCCCATCTCGAGGTAGCGCGCGACCGCCTCGAACTCGGGCTCAGCGAGGAGCGGCGGCAGCGTCTCGGCGATGCGCCAGGCGAGTGAAGTGGGCGAACCGAAGACCGCATCGGGCCCGAGCCCATCGACCTGCGCCACGGCCCACGCCGCGAAGCCTTCGACGGAGCGCATCTCGACACCGGCGCAGACCCCGAAGCGCCGCGCCAGCGCCTGCGTCAACCAGCGCGACATCCCGCCGGCCGGCACGACCACCTGCTCGGCGGCGAGCGGAGAAGCGAGCGGCACCTCCAGCGTCTCGGCCAATGCCGAGAGAAGCCCCTCCAACCGATTGCTCGTGACCAGCCGCATCCGCACTCCCTCGTGAACGCTGCCTAAACGACGCTCACCTCCCCCATGACGCGCTCGTCACAGGAAACTGACGTTTCGTGGCCGACCATACGCCACGTACGTGCGTTGCGGGGACGAAATGCGGTGTCGCCAGGGCTCTGGCCACGTCGCCTCCACAGCGCGTAGGACTACTCCGACGCCACATGCGACGGGGTATGCGGATGCCGGCCTCGCCAGCTGCGGCGGGTTGCGGCTAGCGCACGGGCTCTCGGCGAGCCGCGCGCCTCGCGTCGTCGCGGACGGATGAGAAAGTGGCGCGCGCGTCCAGCACCACGGCGCCCACGACACCGGCCTCGAGTACGCTGCCCCCGTGTCGCGCGATAGCGATGGCTACGCGACCCAAGCACCATGTCTGCAGGCCGGCAGGGGTGGCGCCAAGCATGGAGATGCCGGCCACGCCCAAGGGTCCAGAGAACCAGCCCATGACACACGCCGCCTCTCCTCTACGTTCGGTCCTTCGCCGGCACTTCGCCGACTACTATGACCTCGGCTGACTTCTCGCTCCGCTTTCGCGTCACCCTTTCAGGCGTTAAGCGAGATCTCCCCAGGTAAGAACGCTGTCCTTCACCGCACGACCGCCGGATTTACGCCGTCTGAGCCTTGGTCATCGGAGCTTCGCGGTCCCTTGCCCGCTCGCCCCGCTCGGCGTCGCCTCTGATCCGGTTCTTGTACATCGGCCCGCGGTTTCGCTCCCCGCTTCCTTCGCACGGTCGGTCGCCCTCCCGCAGTTGCGGTTCACTTCGATCGGGATGACCTCCTCTCGGTCGGACTTGCACCAAGAAGACAGCGCCCATGCTGGGCGCACAAGCAAGACACTCCGGCCGAGTGGCCTGGGCGTGCAAGAGCTCCGCATGGGGTTGCGGGCACCAAACCGATCGGCTTCACCCGCCGAGAGCCCGCCGAGGTCTTGCGCCTCGGAAATCGAGGGGTTGCCGAGAGTGCCGAGACGGGCTGCGCGGAACGAGCGGGCATCGGGCGCGGTAGCGGAGCGGTGAACGGGGCGAGAGCGGGCGGCGGCCCCTTCAGCCAGATCCCAAGAAACCCTTCCGAGCGCCCGATCGCGGCTTGGGGAGCCCGCCGACGGTCGCCGCCAAGGCGCCCACGTTCGCCCGTGTCGCGCCCGAAGCGCCGCCCCGGGCCTGGGGAGCAGCTCGCGGACAAAGCGAGCCCGTGCGCGCCGTCCGCGAAGCTGGCGCGCTGGGGTGAAGTGGGCGGGCGTCATGGTCAGGCGGCTCGTGCGGACGCGGCGTCCTCAACGAGCGCGTAGCCCTGGAGGATGCCGTGGGCGTAGGGCCTGCGCTCGAGGCGGCGCTTGCGGACGTCGGCGAGGTCGATGACCGCGGCCTCGGGCGTCGCCTTCGAGAACTCATCGGGCGTGCGCCCGGCGATGCCCTGGTGCGGGCGCTCGGTGTTGGCGTAGCGGCGGTACTCGTCGAGGTAGAACTGCAGCTCGGTGGCGTCGGCGACGCGGATGTGTCGGAGCAGCTCACGCCGGACGGATCCGATCGCGCGCTCCGCGTAGCATGCCCATGCGCCGAAGCTCCTCGCGGATGCGCCGATGGCCCCACGCGCGGTTCTCGCGCTTCAGGGTCAGGATGAGCTCGACGACCTTCTCGTCGAGCGGCGGCCGCCCGCCGGTGTTCACGCTGCGACGAAGGGACCGGAAGCGCGTCGCCCACCGCTTGATGGTGCGCAGCGACGCCGAGAGGAAGTAGCGCTGGAACGGTTCGTCGCCCCGCGTGAGCAGGTACGCGAAGACCTGCGCCGCGCGCGTCGACATCGGCGTGGGTGCGGGCTCGGTTCGTTGCGCGAGTTCGGCCTCGAGCGCGTCGAGCTGCGCCTTGAGCGCGATATTCTCGCGGTACAGGCGCGCGGCCTCGGGCATCGTCGTGTTGCGCGGCAGGCGGCTCACGCGGTCCAGGGTGGAGAGGAGCACGTGGTAGAAACCGAACTCGACGGCGCGGCGCGTGAGCGAGGCCGCGTTCTTGATGCGATCGATGATGCCGCTCATGACTTCCTACGCCCCTTCTTCGCGCGCGTGGGGTCAGGCTTCTTGAGCTGCTTCACCGTCGCCTCGAACGCGACGTCGATCGCGCGGGGCTTCGCGTCTTGCAGCGCCTGGTACCGCTCGTACTCGCGCTCGGCCTTCGCTTTCGCGACGTGCGCCGAGATGGTGCCCGCGTGATCGAGCAGCTCGCGGTCGGAGATCTTGAGGAACTCGTCGAGCTTCGTGACCCAGGCGCGCATCGTCATGGGCTTGCGTCCGAGCGCCTGCAGCTCAGCGAACTCGAGGTAGAAGTTCACGATGCGGTGGAGCGCCTGCAGCTCGTCCTCCGTTAGGTAGTTCTTCGCGATGGCGGCGTCAGCCTTGCGGACCACGCCTCCCGGCCGCGTCGTCTGCATGCCCATGAAGGGCTTCTCGCCGTCGGCCCGCTCGTGGACGATCTCGGCAGCCGTGTGCCCGTGCGTGGCCCAGTGCATCTTGTTCTGGACCGTCGCGAAGAACTGCTGCGAGAGATCGGTGTCGGGCTGGTAGTCGACGCTCGTTGCGTAGATGTCGAGGACCTTCTGGTAGAAGCGCCGCTCGGACGCGCGGATGTCGCGAATCCGCTCGAGCAGCTCGTCGAAGTAATCGGTGTGGCCGGGACCGGGCGGGTTCTTCAGCCGCTCGTCGTCCATCGTAAAGCCCTTGACCAAGTACTCGGACAGGCGCGCCGTGGCCCACTTGCGGAACTGCGTGCCGCGATGGCTGCGGACGCGGAAGCCGACGGCGAGGATCGCCTCGAGGTTGTAGTGCTCGATCTCTCGCGCGACGGTGCGGTGGCCCTCGGTTCGAACTATTCGATGGCGTCGAATGGTTGCCTCGGGCGACAGCTCCCCCTCGGCGTAGGTCTCCTTCAGGTGGTGGTTCACCGTCCCGACGCCGATGTCGAAGAGCTCGGCCATGAGCGCCTGCGTGAGCCAGACGGTCTCGCCCTCGAAGCGGCACTCGATGCGCGTCCGCCCGTCCTCGG
>Ga0100380_10002548_pt1 | contig 19625 bp, 27 predicted proteins | sample CryGeymeta201504_FD_80417 | JGI IMG/M metagenome (GOLD analysis project Ga0100380, IMG submission 80417) | Groundwater microbial communities from Crystal Geyser aquifers in Utah, USA - Crystal Geyser metaG 2015-04 | ecosystem: Environmental > Aquatic > Deep subsurface > Groundwater | place... | reverse complement strand
GGTATTTCCAAGTTTACTAGAATTCACATCAAGATCAGCAAACAGGCCTTTTAAATCATCTTCACTTACCGAACCTTTAGCCGAATTTTCAATATTACTAAAAACTTTTGATAGAGTTTCATTAAGATTTTTGTCGTTTTTTGCATTTTTGCAGACGTTAACAAATAACTCGTTAGGCAAAATATAAAAGCCTTTTTCTTTTACTGTATCGGCTCTACCAAATTCTGCTTCCTTGTCTAAAAGCTGCGCATAGTCAAAATCTTTTTTACCAGATCGTCTCTCATCTGCATTGATATAGCTGGTCAAGTTTTCACTAATGAAGCGATAAAAAAGCATTCCAAGCACATAAGTTTTAAAGTCCCAGCCGTCAACACTACCTCGTAAATCATTAGCTATCTGCCATATTGCACGATGTAACTCTGTGCGTTCCTGCTCTTTGGTAACAATTTGGGTTGTATCTTGTTTACTCATAGGTTATTGCCTATTCTGCACTATGTACGCCTCAATGTCTAAAACTTTATATATCCTATCTTTCCTCTCCCCAAACCTGATAGCACAAAAAGAGGATCATACTCTTCTTTTAACTTAAGACTACTATTAACTCGTAATCGTTGGGCAGACGCCCATAATTTCTCATGTAGATTAGTTTCCTTTGCCATCACTTGCCTTATTATAACCTTTTAGAATTAAACATCAAAAAACCAACCCTTTACAACCCCAGGGTTTGTTTTAATTGCCCGCAAAGCAGATTTTGTGTGGTGCGTTCCTTAAAAATCGCTTACTAAAGAAACAACGCTCCTAATATCCGTCAAAACAACCGATAGTGTTTGTGTAAATCACCAAAATGTTGTATAATACCGGCGTTAAAGCAATTCGTACCTTGATTTCTATAATCGAATCGAGCATCCACCCAAAGGAGTGAACCATGCCTAAAATTGTAGTTACAGTACTTCTTGCACTTTTTGTTCTCACTGGATGCCAGGCGGCGCCATGTCCTGAGCAACAGGTCAAGATCGTATATGTGCAGCAACAAGACTCGCCAGGTATCATTGGCATTAATACTATCGAGCCGGTCTTCTTGCACAGAGGGAATTACACGCAATCGCGCTTGGATCTTTTGGAACAAGTGGCCACTGAGCTCAACATTCCCCATTTCATTGGACCTGCAAGGTCCGACGCTTGCGATCAGCCCGGTGCTCAATGTGATTTCAAAGGTATGGCCGGCGCCTTCTACACCCAAAAAGGTGTAAGCCTCGAGGCCTTTTGGGACCTGGTCCGCGCAAGAGAAAAGGCTGGGTAGAAGATTAATCAGACAGAACTTTGGTTTAGTGGTCTGCGACCTAAAAACCGCAGACACAGCACGTGTAGACAAAAAGGCGAGTTCTTGACTGAACTCGTCTTTTTTATTGAAACCACACGCCCAAGCAAGACTGTTAAAAATCCCCAAACCGGCGAAGTGATCGAAACAAAACCCGCAATCCGCAAAAACATTGTGTACAAAGACTTGTAGATTCCGATCTTTCAAACAAGCTGAATGGGTAAAGGAGTAACCATTTTGTATCAACTCGCCTATTGATAAATATCGTATAGAAAACGCTTCGAAGCTTTTCATTATTTGCCATATAGCCATATTTCCCAACATACAGAAAATAGTTGTAACACGACCTATAATATTGTATAGTCCACAAGTATTTTTTACGCAAAGCATTTTTGCCTAATCGACTAACCGCAGGACCTTAACATCGGGTAATAAACAAGCATTTTCAAAGGAGCAAAGATGAAACAAAAATGGTTGTTCATCCTTATTATTATTCTTTTAGCGGCTTGCACATCGCCAGCAGGAACAGCACTATCTGATCCCGTTTTGCCTCTATTGACGAACCAAACAGGCTGGTGGATTGATACTACTGGCACTCTAAGTCCGTCAACTCAGGCCGAGTTGGCAACCACGTCAACATCCAGTGTTGACTCTGTTGACGCTGAAGGGTGTTTAGCCTCTTTTCTACAGAAAACTACTTGAATCAATCCAATAGTACGTGAAATTCTGTTAGCAATTTGCTTGCATATCCTTCTACAAAGCAAAACTAAACATTCGATGTTTAGTGGATAATAGTATCCGTCCAGTACACAGCACACCATTCAAACAACCTTTTTCCTGTTCGAAATATACTTTCTAAAAATCAACCTAATTGACATAGCGTATTTTCGTTTGTACATTATTATTGTGACTCGACAAATAGTCTCTGGTTTTGCAGTTATTGAAACTCTTGTTGTACTCGTCATTGTAACTATTATTGCCAGTGGTATTTACCTTACTACACGCACAACCACCAACCTTAATCAGACAAACAATCCTTCTACACAAGAACTTACACCTTCTCCAATGCATATGGGTGAAATTATTATTTTTTCGACTCCAACTCCCCTACCAAATCCAAATAGAAAACCCAAACCTAATCCAGATGAAATTTCGCCATTGCCAAGTAATACACCAATCACAGTTTTGGGACTTGATAACACGTTTCCAGCCATTACCAATAGTGAATTTATTTTGGGTCTTGACTAGATAACGACGAGAGAAATGTCGTAAAATCAAGTCATGACCCTATTTAAATACTGATGGAGATTTAAATATCAATGACTACGTGCCATCAACTGTGTATCAAGGAAACGCCTATATAAACGTTCCTGTTCCTCCAGAAAACTGGGTTTCGGGACCATATTTTGACATTACTGGCTCCATTGATAACAATCTCTTTGTTTTTATCCATGAGTATGGACACTTGCTGGGGGCGAATGATAAATACAGATTTGTCGATAATGTGAGGAGTGTGGCATCATATTGTAATGAGGACGGACTCGGTGACCTCGATAAAAACCCTCTTTTCCCTCAAAGAGCAAGTGACCTATATTGCGGTAACATGTACAGTACCAAAGAAGACTTTGAAAATCGCCGCTCGGTAAGTGCGCAATTCAGTCATATTCGTGAAAATAATCAATTCGTTATTAATCGATACACAGCCAAAGAACTCGGATGGCAACATTAGTTTAAACATATATCTGCAAGCGATTCATCAGTGGCCCTATCAACACGGTCTTTTTAGTTCGATCCGTCATATTCATAAAAGTGAAATCTACCGACCATGTATTTTGCCTGCCAACCCTCAATTTTTTCGACACTCACTAAATAATAATCTTCAGTTGGATCCTTGGGATTGTAAATATCATCACTGTTGATAATTACCCACTCTTTCCAGTCTCCGCTTTGTAATTTTATATTATCTGTATAGTATTTTGCATTAATGTATGCTGTTGCGTCTGCCATTACGACCGCTTTGTCGGCATTATGTTCTGCAAGTTCTCGGTAGCCAAAATTAGATGGTACAAAAGTGATTACTAAATAAATGCTTAAAAATACATAAGGCAATAATATGATTACTTTCTTTTGAATAATCACAAAATAGATAAGTAATAGCGTTGCATAACCAATTAGGTATCGTTCCAAATAAGCATGTTTTCCAAGAATAATGTCCATTAATATAATGAGTATTATGGGGATAAGACCGCACAGAAAAAGTAATGTTTCTTTGCGAGAAAAGTTTTTTGCCAAAAAAATTGAAACAATTATGAAAATAAAAATAATGTTGGAAACGAAACCTGTTCGTAGCGGAAACGGGTTAATCGGGGATGTTATTCCAGTACTACTACTCGTTACGCCTAAAACAAACGAATGAACGCTTTCTGGAATCCTACTCCATTGTAACTCTGGGATCCATTGCAACCCTTGGGTGTTGGCATTATCTCGGATAATCGGAATCCATATCATAATAATGACAAGGAGTGGAACAAGATATGGGGCAAACTTTTTATCGCGAAATAGTGTCCAAATCGAAAAAAATACAATCCCAAATATAGTCATGTAGTGTGTTAAAAATAAAAGGGGCAATAATAGTGATAAATGGAAATACTTTTTGTCTTCTACCGCTTTTAAAAACACAAGCGTCGTCAAAACTATTAACAATGCCATCAACGAATACGACCGCGCTTCCTTTGAATAAATAATAAGAAATGGGTTAATTGCAATAATTAGTGAAGCCCACAGTGCCTTTTTTGTATTTGATGTTACATATTTTGCTAGAAAATAGGTTGCCACTATTGTTAATACACCAAAAATGACAGAAGGAAATCGTAATGATAACTCAGAATCACCAAAAATGGTCACCCATGATTTTAATACTACATAATATAAAGGAGGGTGAAAGTCAGCTTTAGACAAGGTAAAAATTTCGTTATATTGATAACTAACAATTTTTGAAGTAACCGCTTCGTCATACCACAGCTCTTTTGAGTCTATGTTGTAAACCCTAAGAAACGTACCCAGGAATACAATGAACACTAATATTGCAACAATGTTGGCGCTTTTTATGTTTTTATGTATAACTACCGAAAATATATGTGGGAGGATAATACTTCAATTATATCAGCCACCAAGGGCCAAATCTAATAAAACACTACCTTAAACCAAAACCTAACGACTCCTACTATACTACTATTTTGTATCCAACAATCGTGATACTCTTTATGAAGATGCTACATGACAAGAAGAATACGCTAGCACAAAACGATGGTTTCACTCTCATTGAGCTTTTAGTTGTCATAGTCATTATTGGTCTTTTGGCAGGAATTGGTATTTCATCATTTGGCGGCTCACTGGCACGCGCACGTGATGCAAAACGCATTGCTGATCTTGATGAAATGCTCACCGCAGTAAAGAGAATTCGCCTAGATACAGGTGCATGGGCACCCGAAGTTGGTTGGTGTGAAACAAGCATTGGCACCTGGTCGCCAAATCCACCTTGTGCTGGACCACACACTGCCCCTCCAAGTACATCGTGGGATGCCACAAGTGCACTTCATAGGTATGTATCTGGTGGCTATATTTCAACCTTGCCCATGGACCCTATAAACAACGGTGAATATTTTTACTACTATGAACCCAACAATGCAGATGCCGGTGGTTTTATGAGGGCAAAACTTGAAGCAACAGGAACGTATTACACGGTACACTGGTAATTATGAATACATCTAAACGCACAATAGTCCTTATTCTTACTATGCTTATTCTTGGCGGGATACTTTTGTATCAAACTTTTATTTCTGTAAAGACACCTACCAATGTAAATCAACCGCTCGGCAAGGGATACGAAATTTCGCCGGATCTTTTAGAGCAAACCCTCGAAGAAAAAGGACCATAATCCTTTGCAAATACTGATCAACGCCTCAAGATTTTCTGAGCAAACCTGTTACCAACATGATGTTGACGCTGATTCAAAAGCAAACCAAACACTGGATGTTTGTAGATTAGGTATCGCCCCTCCTTGGCTTCATCTAGAGACAAGAAAAGAGGGTTGAAAAAGTCAACTCTGGATGTTGCCACGTAATTTAACTTTGATAAAACCCTGAAACCCACTAGAACCAAACAGAGAAGTTATAATAATGCTCTCATTTCCTAAAAGCTTTTATTGCAAAAATTCGCCCATCGTCACTCACCGGTTTGCCGTCTTCTCCTTTTGCATCAGGAACATGAAGAAGCGCAAACCCAGACTTTTTTGCAATTTGTATCATCGCTTCGTTCTTCATCTGCGTATGAAACGTAACTAGAGAAACTCGTTTCGACTCATATTCTGTAAGCAACTCATCGATTGCTTTTTGGCCTATGCCCTTTCCCCGCGCATCAGATAGCAATTCAATCGCATTGATGTTTATCCACGTAACTGCGGGATCATCCGTTTCAAAAAGTTCAAGAATCTCTTCAATACTCATGTCGTTATCTCCCGCGTTAATAACCTCTAGCACTTCAAACTCATACGGCAACTCACTTTCTTCTTCTAACACCCATCCCACATCATCACCATTTTCACGAATAATCCGTACATGAAGTTTCTCGTTGGATAGAATTTTTAAAAAATCGACCCTATATTCTTCCAAATCTGCTGCACTATGCTCAACTCCCATTTCACTCTCAAACCATGAAATTAGTTGATCTACATCATCGAGCGTAGCAAAACGAAACCCACTTTCTTTATCTAGAGACCCCTCTACTGGTTCTTTATCGACGTTTACTGTCTCAGAGCCCGATTTATTTTCTAACCTAGTTTTAGAAGTAATCCTAGACTTCATATTGGGCAATGATATCGCAAACTGAATACGATGCAAAACGTGCGTAAAAGTGTTACTTTTATCCATGCTACAATGCTTTTGTCATGGTTGAAAATCCGTTACGCGATCAAACTCAGATCACGCCATATATTCAACAGATTACCGATACGTTTACATCAAAAAACCCACTCCCGTTGATGTTTGAAATTATTTCGTATCTTGATCGCAATCTTTTATATCAACAAGACAATAAAACTGAAGTGTTTAGAAACCGCACGGCAGAACAAATTCTTAAAGATGGATACGCTACAGGTTGTAGTGATCGTGCTCTCGCATTTCTTGTACTTGTACGAGCGTTAGAGTTTACCGCTGACTATGCAGAATTCCTTGATATGAAATGGCTTAACAGTAACGACGACCAACCTACCGGGCATGTTGTGGCCAACGTTACAATCCAAGGCGCCACATATTTTGTTGACCCAATACGTGGAACTATCAGTAGAAAAACCCCGTCACGAATGGTTCTATACAACATGGGAAAAGACTCGTGGGATATTGGAATTTCAAAGGAAAACTACAAAGAACAATTTCATACATTTAGAGAAAAATACAAAACAGGTCTATAACTGTATGATTCTCAATCACTTGCACGATCCAAAGTTCAGCACAAGAAATTTGAAAACTTCACAATACTTGATATCATATACTCATGAATAATCGTGGATTCACCGTTGTTGCAGGAATTGTTGCGTTTGCAATCCTTATTATTGTTGGCATAAGTGCCTATGTTTTTTTTGATAGATCAAACCCCAATAGCACTACAAATTCAGGTCCTGACGCAACACTTGCTCCAGCAGTAACACAAACTCCTGATTCCCCGGGCACAATCCGTATAGAAGCCAGAGACGGAATTATTACTAATGTAGACGAGTACGATTCATTCACCTATTTAGCAGAAACATCTCGTGGATTCGAAGCATATCTTGCCAACAAAGACGCACAAGTTTCGATACTATTCACGATTACACGTGAGCAAGTTGGTAGCTATGCTGTCTATGTATACACGAGCGACGATGGATTGTGGGAAAATAACGATAGAAACGCAACGTTCTTTTTTGACAACAGCCAAAAACTCCTTTACAACCACACATCGCGCGATACCAAAGGAATGGTATGGGAAGATATTGGACAAGTTTCATTAACTGAAGGTGACCATTTTGTGATGGTAACTAAACGTGAATCAACTGGTGCCGCTTTTTCATTTACCACCATCAAGCTGGTTCCGGTGATGAATTAACTGGAAAGAACTTTACCGTTCCATTTCTCTCCCCTATAAACCCCATTCAATCAACAAACCATTTGACTATAGGGCGATCCGCAGATATAATTCCTTTGACAGTTTGGAATTGATCGATTCCTATACCTTTACAACACTATTCAACCGGGAGGTAAATATGACCGATGGTATGATAATTATTGTTTTTCCTGATGGACGTAGTAAACACTTCAAGGTCTCATTTTATGGTGGATTTACGGTTCATGAATATATTAAACACATGGCAAAAACTGAAGAGGAACTCGAAAAAATTGCACGATATGATTACACCGTGTGGGTAAACGGAATACCAAGATATGAATTTTTCGTTCTTGAAACCACACTGCTTGAAATTACACTAAAAATCGAGACAAAGATGCCTAATCCGTACCCTGTCGAGAATTGAACATGACGGTGAACTAAATGTACACGCGTGTTTGACTATGGGACTAAAGCAGGTTATAATCGCGGTGTTTCTGATAGTCAATCGTTGTTTTCGTACCTAAAAAATTCATTTCACTGGAGGGATCAAATGACCAATCATCCTGTAAAAGCTCATGTTGTTATATATGCAGAAGCTGAAGATCGAAAAGCAAGCGCAAACCTGAAAAATATGCTCGCTTTAGTAATCGCTGTTGTACTTATCGGAGTAATAGTCAAGTTCGTCCTCCCCTTTCTATGGGTGGCGATAAGTGGCACAACCGTTGTTTTGTTTTCTATTCTTGGAACTCTTATCTTTGGCTCAGCTGCGACCTCAGCATTCAAAATAAGCCCAGAGGAAGGAACTCTAGCAATTGAAAAGTATGCTGAAAAGAAAAAAATCGAGAAAGTCGATGGAGAATATTCGGCTGAAGACATGGAAATCCTTCTTGACGCATGGCTGAAGAACGCGGCAGTGGGGATTTTCAGTCATATTATCCTTATCATGTTCGTTTGCGTAATCGCATTTAGCAAGGGTTACCAAATCTTCCCAGTTAATATTCTTGGATTTTTGGCAATCTTTGCAAGTCTATACGGATTGAAGCGGTTTTTGAAATCCCGAGCAGAGAGTGAAACGGCCGAAAAATTCAAAACATTCCGTTATCGCAGCACAAATACGACTGGGCGCATTCTGCGTCTCTTTACCTCCAGTACGTTAGCTCTGTACTTTGTCTCAATCCTCCTGATCAAGACAGGAGTGCTTCAACAGCTAATGGGCTTGATACATTAATTCCAGTACAAATACATAAAAATTGTTCACAAAAAAGCCAGGCAGCGATGCCTGGCTTTTTCTTTGGTAACACTGAATGCTTAGGGCTTTTGCGGACCGTTCCAAAACGTTTGCCAATCCCCTTTTGCACTAATCGATTTCACAAACACATAAACGGCTGCGGCAAAAAACCAAGAAGCATGATCGAAATTATCCATAAAATCGCCTCAACAAACGATTGTCGGCGATACCATATCCACAGTGAAAAAAGTGTAAATCCACTGTAAAGATCAATGAGAGAAACAATTCTCCACCCTATAACGAGCACAATAACAAACGAAATATACGACACGATCTTTATACTCATGATTATTTAGGGAGTGGAATGAGTAACCTGGTTCTTAAAAGATACTCCTTATATCGTGGGTCATCACCGAATTTCTTGTCCATACTTTTTCTCACGGTTGGGATTCCGGTTACAAATAGCAAAAGCCCCGTAATTGAGAGTGGCCCCACAATAGATAACCATGTCCATCCCAAAAGGGCTGGCGTAACTGCAATGAAAATTCCCCACCACACAAGAAGTTCACCAAAATAATTAGGGTGACGTGAATATTTCCATAAGCCTTTCTCAATCCATGGCGTTGGTGAAATCTCTTTATGTTGGTAAAACATAAACTTCTGAGCGTCAGCGAATGACTCCACGGTCAAACCAATAACCCACATAACAACTCCTACTATCGAAATAAAACCAAGCTCCACTGTGTTTGTACGTGATAGAGCAACTGTTGTTGGAATTAAAATGAGCCATACACCAATACCTTGGAGTGTCCAGAATTTTGCAAAAGCCCAAAAGTTTTCTCGAATACCATCAAACCGAGCGTCTTTTTTAATTGCTAAAATTCTCATAAATAAATACGCCCCTAACCGTATTCCCCAAAATACAACCATCGAGGTTATGGCAAAACGAAACAAAGAATTTTCACCTGCTGTAAAAAGCCATATTGCTAAAATTACGAAACTTAGTGAATACGATAAGTCAGTAACTTTGTCTGATTTTTTATACGCTGCAAAAGCAAAAAATATCGTTTGAATAATTGCCGACCATATAAAAGTTGTAATTAATGCTGCACCAACAGTCATCAAGCTTATTTTACCACTCACTTCTCTTCCGTGCGGAGCGGTTAGAATTCTAAATTTTGAAGCAGCAACTCTATTGGTGATATAATTTTTAGCATGGAAAACCAAAATTACCTTACGGGGAAAATAGTGGTAATTACTGGTGCAAGCCAAGGATTAGGTAAGCAGCTTGCATTGCAATTGTCTGCGTTGGATACAAAACTCGCTCTTATCGCACGAACAAAAACAGACCTCACAAAAGTAGCCACTGAAATTTCTAAAAATGGCGGCTCTGCAGAATATTTTGTATGCGATATTACCAACCTCAGTCAGGTTCAAACAACGTTTGAGAATATCGTTAAAAAGTTTGGCACAATCGACATCCTCGTGAATGGTGCCGGAATCTGGACCACAGATGAATTAGAGCAACGCAATCCTGAGCTAATCGAAAAAGCATTTCTGGTAAACTCCGTTGGCCCCATTTACTGTACGAAGCAAGTGTTACCAATTATGCAAAATAAAAACTCCGGGCATATTCTCAATGTCATCTCAAAAGCAGGGCTTGATATTACTGATAATAAAGACTGGCCCACCTACACAGCTACAAAATGGGCTGTAACTGGCTATACAAAGGCAATCGAGCACGCACTCGTCGATACAAAAATTAAAGTATCAGCATTTTATCCTGCGGGGTTTGAAAGCAATATCTTTGAAACGGCTGGCGAAATTGACGCCCATAACCAACCTTGGATGATGCGAACTGCCGATGTTGCAAACGCAATCGTTACCATGCTTAACACACCCGATGACCTTGTCATAAAAAGTATTGAGCTGAGCAACGTTGGATAACCTTATGCATATTGCAAAGTCGCAAGCAGTTTCGGACAATTGGGACGGCGTTAAAAGTTACAACTACAAACTCAAACACCTCTCTCCCTATCAATCAGTTGTACATGCTGCAATCAAAGGTGAGCACGGGGAAGAAACAACAGAAGACGTCGAAGTTATTTACTACATAATTAGCGGGCAGGGAAGATTTATTTTTAACAACCAAAAGGTTGAGGTTGAACCAGGAGATGTTCTTACAATTCCTCCACACACAACTTATAACTACTTCTCAAATGCAGACACAACTTTAGAGATTGTTCTTTTTTGCGAGCTTTGGGATAACTAAACCTTCTACTTAGGCCCAAACAGCTGAACAAGATTTCCGTCTAAGTCTTTAAATGTTGCAAAATACTTTTCAGAAACAGGTGCTTTAAACGGCTCTGCTATAAACAAAACGTCCTTGCCAACAAGTTCATGATAGGCAGATTCTACCGAATCAACCGAGAGATTAAACATTATTCTATACGGATCCTTGCTTTGACCATGGACCTTGGAATGTTTACCAATCCACAAATACGACTCACCAACCATAAATCCATACCCGGTATCATCGGGATGTGTTAGCTCTTCAATCTCGGTAACATCAAGCTTTTGTCTATACCAATCCGCTAACGCTTTGTAGTTTTCAGACCAAATAAGAAGCGCCGACATTTTATTAATTTTCATAACGTTGAGGCCCTTGTACTAAGTCCCTTGTATAAATTATCTTCGATTTCAATAGAGTTTTTTTGCAGACACTTTTGCATTATTTGATCGCCTCTTTCACCAGGCACATAAATCTGATCAATTCCTGGTGATTTTTTGGAACTTTTTACTTGTGCTATAAGTTCACTAACCTGCTTTGTGAATATAGATTTATCGACCAACAGTTCAGGATCGATCGCATAGACAAGATTTCCCCAATCACCATTTCCGATTCCAGCAAACGTCGATCCAACAAGCGGACCAGTAAAAACCTCAACCATCATGGATAAGCTTGCTCCTTTGTATCCACGGTCAAACGGTAAAATAGCTCCGTCCATTGCTTTTGACGGATCTGTAGTTTGGTTTCCTTCGCTATCCATTGCCACATCTGCTGGAATTTTTTGCCCTGCTGTTTTGGCCTGAATTAAACCAAAATACGCCATTGCTGATGTTGCCATATCAAAAACAATCGGTTTGTCGTTTGACGGAATGCCAATCGCGAGTGGATTTGTGCCAAACATAGGCTCATATGAACCATGCATGGGGACTGTTTCTGGTGAACCAGAAAAGGCAAACCCCATAAACCCAGCCTCTGCGATTTTTCGAACATAGTATCCTATTGCACCTGTTGATGATGCGGTGTTTTGAGTACCAACAATCCCAAAACCATGTTCTGCGGCCTTTGTGATTGCACGTTTGGTAGCCTCATTCATTACCACCATACCAATATTTTTATTACCGTTAAGAAGTGCAGAGAGTTTTGTTTCGCGAACTATTGTAATGTCGGATGCCTCCGAATCCTTTTTCAAACTATCCCCCAATAACTTAACAACTCCTTGATTGTTCCCCCGTAACTGTGCGTACAAAATAACATCCGAAACAATTTCAACCTCAGAGCTGGAATAACCATATCCACTAAGAATTTTTTTCGTAAGATTTTTTAGTTCTTCAACTGTAATGTTCATATCATTCAATTATACGCGATTTGTTATCCAATATCTTTTGTTTCGAATTCTCACGTACATTTGATTCAGATGACGTCTGATAATTTTTCCCTCCAAGAATCATACCCCAAAACACAAAACCCCAACCCACGACATAAAACACAATGGGTAGAATTTCGCCAAGAAAAATATTTATTACTTTTGTAGCACGAACGTGTGCATCGGGATTTATTACAACCGCCTCCAAAGTTTGCCTTGTTAGTGGACCAATAATGTGCTTATCGTATTCAAAACCAAACCCAAGGAGCAAAAAACCTACAAGCATTAGAATACTAAACCGATTGGGCCTTTTAATAGCCAAAACTGCGGAAACAAAAATTGCTGCAACGTACGCAATGACCGTTTGATTATGGTTGAATGTCGTGTAAAGGGCGTGGGTTAGGCTTTCAATTAAATCCGGGGTCATGATAGTAATTATAGCAAGACTTTTATAAATTTATCAGAACTATCTTTCTCCGTCGGCATGTTCTGCAGGCGAATATATCGTATACAGTTTAAGATCATTCACTTCCGATGTGTTGATCACGTTATGGCTTGCTTCAGATGGAATAACCACACCGTCTCCGTCATGGACTTCAAAAACCTCATCTCCTATTTCAACACGACCAACCACCTCTCCCCCTTTTTGTACCCCACATTACGATACAATCAGATGTTAGTGAGAAATCAAACTCTTACGGTAGATTTTTAGATTCCCTTCATTTCGCAGGTGAGTAATTGCACCCACATGTAATAGCACATATAGCAGTTTATTAACTTGCCTCGCCGGCACATCAAAATCCACACGAAGTGACCGAGACGAAAAATCATTGTCGACTTGTTTAGGTAAAAGAGCCAAATAATCCGCTGGTGCATTAAATTGATACCGCGTAGCATATACTTTTGATACGGTACGATCTTTGATACTCACCCCTTTCCTTCTCCAACTCCCCTTTCCATCATCTTTACGAATCTCCAAAACATCAATAGGTACCACTTCGAGCGTTAGATTTGGATGCGATAAAAGCTGCGGTATAAAAATTGCTTCATCAACAATATCTAATAACTTTCCTCTTTTGGGCGATCTTCTGGTATGAACGATTTTCTTTCCCTTCTTGTCCATAACAGTAATTATTTTCTCAATAATCAGAGGGGAAACAAGCAAAACAGAACGGAGCAGCAATAATTTTTTAAGTTTTTCTTTCATCGCACCAAAATTCTGTGTTTGTATTTCGATCAAGCGTGAGTCTGAATACAGATCAATATGATATCCCTCAAATATAACCTCTGGAGTAAATTCATCCGTTTGATACAAGTGTTTGAGATCTTCGTGCATGCTGCTTTCATTCAACGTACCAATATGATTCACGTGATAAGTATAGCGTAATTACGCCGAACTACCTTTATTTGCGAGAAACCATATCAATGAACGAAATCACTGCGTATCCCAAAAATGCATACATGAGCATACCAAAGATAGTTGAAAATTCCACGTGCGCATAAACACCTTGAGATGCACTTTGAAACATGCCAGAAAATGGTTTCGTAAAAACATTAGTTAAGGAATATATTCCTGAAACAAACACCGCGTCAGGGTTTGCCACAAGAATTTTTAGTACAACCCGAAGCGTAAGAAAACTTTCCAAAATCACCAATACATACATAACAAGCTGCTTAATAAATGTTCCACTAAATATGTTCATGTCTTTTACAGTATAGAGTTAACAGCTCAAAATGTCCATTTTCATAAAACATCATTGAAGACCAAAACTGCAACTGATACACTTAAAAAGTGGATGTATCACGTGCGTATGATTACGATGGAAATAAGATCGTTCAAGAAGCATTTTTGCAAAAGTTTACGGACTTTTTTGTAACAATTATCGGAGTTGTAAAAGTAGTGTTGCCTGACGATACCGAGGGAATTCAACATCAACGGTTTTTAGTTGAGCTTTACGGAAGCAACCAAACAGTACTTATCGTTCACAATCTTGAGTATGGAAAACGATTACACCTTAAAACTGGAGACACGTTTAAGATTACCGGTGAATATGTGTGGAACAGTCTCGGGGGGCTTATTCACCTTACCCATCAAGACCCGTTTGGTCGTTTCGAGGAGGGTCAGGCAAACCTAGTGAGAGAAGTTCATGAAAAACCTGAACCGACGTTTAAAGCAAACTAGTCGTGAATCAACAACAACATTCCGTCTTCTGCCCAATCATAAACTTGTTTCGCATCTCCAATATTAAGCTGGATACATCCTCCCGTAACAGGTTTTCCAAGCGTATCAATTGATCTTCTGATTTTAGCTCCATGTGGTCCATCCCAATACGGCAGTTCGTGAAATCCAAGCCACGCCTTTGCATCAAAATTATAGGCAAACGCCATCCAATACGGGGTCCAAACATTTGCCACGGGTGACCATGCATTTTCAAAATGATTTTTTATGTAGTATGTTCCGTTTGGCGTTGGACCTGACAAACCAGTCGAGATAACTGGTGATCCCACAACAACACCACCTTCCCATTGATACACAACTTGCTGCGATTTATCAACTTCAAGATATTTGTTTGCGAGTGTTCCATCTGTTGCTGGCGAATTTACAGCCTTATCGGTAATGTTTAATAAAGTACGTCCTTTACCCTCAAGTCGAGATAAAAACTCATTAGTAAGAAGATGCATAAGCTTTTGCCTATCTAAAGACCGATCAACACTCGTAAAAGTTCTACCTGCAAACTCGTAACTTGAATCCCGCGAATAATAGTCCCCAATGTCGTTAACTAGTGTAAGTAACATGCGATCATCAAGAATAATATACTCTACGTTTATGGTAGATACCTTGTTATACACACTTAAAACTTGTTTTGTAGAAATGATGTAGCTACGTCGCTCGTTTGGCTTTTCGTAAACAAGTTCGAGTTGTTTACCTATCGCTGTGTTCAATTCATCGTCGCTAGTTGAAATAACAATCGGTACTGTCTCAATTGTTGGTGTTGGAAATAGGGAAGGGTAATGTTGGGTCATGTTCCCCAAAACGAGCTGACTTTCGGCCAAAGTTGTATGAGGAGTATTGAACATACCGACTGAAATAACGGCGATTATTCCAGCAAACAACCCCACATCAACAAACAAAAATAACGAGACAAGAGAAATACTTTTCATTCAATGCAATAGTAACAATACGCAGTCTAACTGTCACGCAATTAATTCGTCGTTTTTGCTCACAACTATAATTCTTCAATGACAACATCATGTTCCCGTAAATACGTTGCGAGTGAAATACCAACGTATCGGTAGTGCCACGGCTCATATATATATCCAGTAATTTCTGTTTTGTGATTCGGATAACTTTGGGTAAATCCATACAAATGGGCGTTTTGAGATAACCAGATTCCTTCTGGTTCATTCCCAAAATTTTGAGATAAACCAGACCGTACCTTGTTTCCAAAATCTAACACAGTACCAAGTTGATGTTCAGAATGTCCTGGCTTCGCTGAAAACGTATTGGCACGTGCAACTCCATACGTTTGAGCATATTGATTAAATATATCTGTCTGCGTTGCAAAGCTACGATATGCAGATAAAATCGTTACGTGTAACCCAAGCGCTTGAGAATCATTCATCATTGTAACCAACGGATCATAAACACACGCACGAACGTACCGATTTGAATACCCAAGCGACGTTAATGAAACGAGGTCTGTTGGAACATAGGTCCCGATCGACACGGATTTTGAAATGAGAGTAACCGTCTCACAATCATCGGAAACTGAAATAATTGGCGCTGGCGTTTCGGTTGGCACAATAATCGTGGGGGTAACAATATGGCTGGTGTCTACATCTGCTCGTATGAGCCCAAACGTTGTAGTTAAAAATGGTACAACAACAAAAACAATGAGTAATTTATACATAGCCGTGCGTACTAAGCTGATCAAACGAAACAATGTTGTTTGATTGATCCCTTCGTTTTTCGCAAAAATTATTAAACGCATCGTTTTGTGGGTGTTTGAAAAGTAGGGTTTCTACTCCAGCATTCCTGCCGGCAGCCATATCAGTTAGAGCGTCACCGACAAAAAGAGTCTCCGTTGCGGTAACCTCAAGTGCATTCATTGCAATATGTAACATGGCTGGATCGGGTTTACAGGGAATATCGCCTTCAGCTCCCACAACAATTTTAAAATACTCTTCAATGTGGTGAATCCTAAGATATTCTTTTACGAGCGCTGACCTTGAGTTGCTAGCAATACCAAAACGAAGTGATTGAGCCGTTAAAATAGTCTCAATGAGTAACGGGGTTACTGGAGTAGTCAAAATACAAGGCGTGACAAATTCGTACACTCGGTCAGAAAAACCGGGTACGTTTTCCGCATTCTGAGCATCTAATCGTTCCTCATTACAAAAAAGGTACCGAGAAAGACCGTCGTTCGAAAATTGTATGCCGTGGTCTAAAAAAACACGTTCATATGCTTTGCGCCAACATGAAAGGGTGGGGGCGATGGTTCCATCAAAATCAAATAGAATTGCCTTAATCATCCGATGTATTGTCTCCCTGTTCTTCAGATCCCGAAACATCAGTTGCAACCTGTGAGAATTCATTCTCGACATCATCAAGCATCAAACGTGCTTGCTGTATTTTTTCCATACCTTTCTTATATTGTTCAATAGACTTCTCAATCTCAAACGATTCACCTTGAAACCATTCGTCCAATTGCTTTAGCTCATCAAGGATTTCTGATAATGTTTGATTGTTTGTTGTTTTTGTTGTCATAATTTACACTATATCACTTTTGTAGGACCTCTTTTACAACACGAGTAACCGAAGATTCAATAGTCCCGTCTGAAACTTGAATTGATATATTATCTTGTGGATGCATGTGAGATACGCTTGTGACTAAAGAACCGCTTGCCCCGCGTAGCAAAGCATACCCTTGACGAACTCTTGTAAACGGGTCTGATAACTTTAGTACCGATTCATAATTTGAGATTTTTACTTTTATCTTTTCAATACGTACTACCATATTATTCTCCCAAGTTTGCGCGTATACAGTGAGTTGTTGCTTAAGTGATTGCAGCAATAACGTTATGTTTGCACCAAAGGAAAGACTATACTGATCAAGAATATACGGCATATTCCCCCATGATTTTGACAGAACCTTTGCTGCATCCGTGGGTGTTGATGCACGGAAATCACACACGAAATCGGCAATTGTTTCATCATCCTCATGACCAACTCCAACTACAATGGGAATTTTTGACGCAAAAATTGCACGCGCCATCTGCTCAGAATTAAACGCTTGTAAACTCTCCCAACTTCCGCCTCCACGCGTGACAACCAACACATCCGGATGTGGCGTATGTTCATTAAACCATTTAATTGCGTTACAAATGTCAGATATTGCTTGATCGCCCTCAACGCGAACATCATAAAACTCTACCTTAAGTCGTCGGGAAATAAGATTTGTTAAGAAATCCTTTTTTGCACCACGTGCGCGCGCAGACGTAATTAACCCGATTCGGGTAGGTAAATCAATAATCTCCTGTTTATTCTTTGCGTCAAATAAGCCTTCATCTTTTAGTTTTTGCTTTAGTAGTTCGAACTGTTTTTTTAGTCCACCCTCACCAATAAGCTCAATCCTTTGCACATGAAAATTAAATGTTCCTTTTGGTTTATATATCGAAGGGTACCCAAACACTTTTACCTGCATACCTTCTTCAAGTTGTGTGCCAAGGCCATCGATGCTGTTTCTCCATGCAAAACAATCCAAAAGTGCCTGCTGATCGCTATCCAGAAGAGAAAAATATCCAAATCGTGGGTACAAGCTCATCTTAGCACCAACTTCGCCCGTAACCAAAACAGGCGTTGCGGCAAGGACATTATTCAAAAAATCAATATATTCTGAAACCGTAAATACTTTTTCTGAAAAAAATTCTCGCGTCGATATAGTTGAATCCATATCACGTATTGTACCTGAAACGTATCCACCAGAATACAAAACTAAACACGGGAATATCTATTCAAACGATAGAGTAAATTTAATCTAGAGAAGCAGTACTACACGTTGTCGGGATACGATGATCACGTAAAAACTTGGTTAGATTCTCACTCACAGAAATTGGTTGATAAAACGGATCCGGATATTGTTCATAATTAGTCTTTTGAACAGGATAGTATCGATTTGCAACGTTTACAAAAGGCCTTTCGGTGCTATACATTTCATAAAATTCATCATCATACGTGGTAATCGAATTCTCTATTTCAAAAGCAAACATATCGGAAAGCAAACAATTCACGTCATCATAAAAAAGTGTTTTTTGTTGTTGCATAAGCCCATATGCGTGTAACTCTGACACATTCCTTGAAAGAAACTTTCTGTTTTGAATAACGTCATCCGGAAATTCATCAATATTGTTATACCCAATAACATAGCGTGCTTCATCCTCACTACCGTAAGTAATAGTCAAGTTATCCCTTTTCTCAACCAAAGTAATCAAAGCAAGTTTAATGTTTACATACTTTTTTCTTTGTGACTCCGTAAGCGTAGTATGTTGTGACAAATCTTGCCATAAGGTTTTTGCATACACAACTGACGCCTGCCAGCCATCTATTGCGTCTTCTGATAGTTGATTTGCATAGTAGTAATCAATTTCATTATTAAAATCACTTGGTCGATAATTTTGCGCAATAACCTTATCAACATTTACTACATTTAATCCTGCTACAAAACAAATACTCAACACTCCCATAACGAGAAACAGATGACGCTCCATAATTTTCTTTCGAAGCAAAAGCAGAAGAAGCATGGTAAGCAGTCCTGCAAGCCAAAACAAAAACAACCCCCCAATAAGTCGCGTCCGTGTTAATCCATACACGTCGAAGTACAATAAATCACGTTTAAAAGCAGAAACCAAAAGCATGAAAAGCTCAGTGATCATAACAACATTTATGACCTGCAGACCCTTAAGTTTTTGTGAATGTTGCATACCTTGCGTCTTTAAAATCGCGCCATACGAAAGAACACTGCCTATCGCAGAAGCAATAATCAGCTCAATAAAGCCTTTACGTACGTATTCAGAATATGTAAGGCCAAACGTTGAAAAATCAGCATGGGTACCAAATAGATATTTGATTTGGATGAATAAAAAGATACCAATGAGAAACACAACAATAGCCATCGGAACAAATAAATCTTGGACTGTGATGATACGCAGTGGATCGCGAGTATCGTCTTTGCTTGGCAAGGCAACAACTGCAACAACAGCAAATACAATCGTTAGGAAAACGGATAGG
>Ga0100380_10002541_pt1 | contig 19673 bp, 19 predicted proteins | sample CryGeymeta201504_FD_80417 | JGI IMG/M metagenome (GOLD analysis project Ga0100380, IMG submission 80417) | Groundwater microbial communities from Crystal Geyser aquifers in Utah, USA - Crystal Geyser metaG 2015-04 | ecosystem: Environmental > Aquatic > Deep subsurface > Groundwater | place... | reverse complement strand
CCTTGCGCATCAATAATTAAATCATATTTTTCTTGTCTTAATTGTTTTATAAATGCTTTGAATTCAGTGCGCGTTTTAACTGAAAATGGCTGCTTACGCCATTGGCGCAATGATATTGGTATGACTTTATTGACCGCTTTGTGCCACAAAGGAATTTCTTGAAATGACTTTTCAACAACCCAATCAAATTGTATCGATGAATCATAAATTATTGCATCTGTTAACGCTGGCAATGTGTGAATAACATCACCCATTGAAGATGTTTTGATGATTAAAATTTTACGTGTCATATGCTCATGTATTTAGTTGGTTAAGTGCTGTTAATACTTCATTAGGCGCCAATTGTTTTAAACAATTTAAATGACCCAATGGACAAATGCGTTTAAAACAAGGGCTACATGCTAAACCTTTTCTTACAATTGCTACTTTCTCAGCCAAAGGTGGCGTAAACTGAGGGCTAGATGAACCGTAAACTGCGACTAATGGCCTATTCAGCGCCGCCGCGATGTGCATTAAACCAGAATCATTGGTAACAACACAATCTGCTAAAGACATTAAATCAATTGCTTCGCCCAATGATGTCGCACCGGCTAAATCATGGCAGCGATTTTGCGTTAATCGGTTAATTTCATTGGTGACTTCTGCATCTTTTTTTGAACCCATTAACCAAACTTTTCCCCCCTTATCAAGTAAATGATTTGCCACCACTGCATAATGCTGCTCAGGCCAGCGTTTGGCTGGACCAAACTCCGCACCTGGGCACATGACTGTAATCGATTTATCACGGGTAAGCTGATGTTTTGTTAAAGCGAGTTCTACGTTTGCCGAGTCAACTGAAAAACTTGGTTTGGGATAAGGTTGTTTTAACGGTGTATTCTTAGCATAGGCTAATGCCATAAAGCGTTCTATCATTAATGGATATTGTGCTTTATCAAGTTTGCGTCCTTCTGTTAAGAGGATACCTCTTAATTCACGCAACCAACCTATACGTTTAGGAATTTTTGCAAAAAAAGGTATTAAGGCCGATTTAAACGAATTAGGTAAAACGATACAGCGATCATACGCTTCTTTTCTTAACGATTTGCCAATTTGATAACGCTGTTTTAAATCAAATTCGCCATGACCTAATGGCATTGCAATCGCATATCGCACTTCTGGCATGCGTTCTAACAATGGTCGAGACCAGTTTGGTGCTAACACATCTATCGTCGCGTTATCTTTGGCTAAACATTTAAACAATGTTTGCGCCATTACCATATCGCCCACCCAAGCAGGACCAATAATTAAAATCTTTTCAGGTTTATTTTCTTGTGTCATTGTAAAATTAATCTGTTAATATGTATTCAGCTTCACAATACGGACAAACTGCAGTGCCGGTTTTTTCAATCGGCAAATAAACACGTGGGTGCGCATCCCATAAACGCATATCAGGCATGGGACAAGATAAAGGTAAATCTTTATGTGTTACTTTGTAAGTTAATTTAGTGTTTGCTTGTTTCGCATCTAAATCATCTGCCATTATTCATCCTCAAATAACTGTTGCCAATATTGTTTAACTATCGCTTGCGCTTGTTGCAATTCATCTTGTTTCTTCAATGAAAGCATATTGGTTAATGCCAATATTTGGATACATTGTTGATAAAATTGATAAATTGTCGCCAATTGCTCTGCGTGTTGCCACCATGAACATGCCTTTACTTCAGCTATCTTACGTAATAGCACGGCAGTATTGGTGGATTCTAACAGCACAGGATAATTTTTAGCCGACTTTAAAACAGTGTATTGTACCATAAAATCAATATCCACAATGCCTCCGGGGCAATTTTTAACCGCCTTTATTATTTCTTGTTCTGAAAATTTCTTTATTATCAATCGGTTATGCATATCGGTGATATTCGCTTTCACATTTGGATTATCGGCTTGTTCCTGTAAAATCTGTGCACGCAACGCATCAAACTGGCTAACTAAGGCTTGATCGCCCGTTATCGCTCTCGCCCTAATAAGTGATTGGTGTTCATATGTCCAGGCTTTTTCGCATTGATATTTAGCAAAACCTTGGATGCTCACCACAAGTAATCCCTCATTACCTAATGGTCTTAACCGAGTATCAATATCATACAGCACGCCACTTGTGGTTCGACTGGTCAACATGGTTAACATGCGTTGAAATAATTTTGCATAAAATTCTAAGGCTGTGATGTTTCTTTTACTATTCGTTTCATCATTTTGATCAACATCAAAAATTAACACTAAATCCAAATCTGATTGGTAATTCATCGCTACACCGCCTAAATTACCATACGCTATCACTAAACATTTTGAGTGTGCGCTTGTTGGTGCCGCTGATAAAACACCATAACGCTTCGTCACATGATGCCAAGCCCATTGAAAAACTTGTTGCACAATAAGACTTGCCAAATTCGTTAATAGTTCGCTAACTTCTGTTGAGTTTAAATGTCCATCTAATTGTTTTATGGCGATGATTAATTCGTTTTTTAATTTAAATTCTCTTAAATATTGCATTTGTGCTTCTATATCATCTATTGCAATTTGTTGATGACCGGCTTGTAATTCCAGTTCTAAATTTTCAAATGAAATTTCCCTTGTTAATGATTGTGGGTCGAGCAATTCATCTAATAACATGGGAAACTCAGTGATTCTTGCGATAACCCAAGCACTTTTATTGGCGAGATTCACCAACCAAATTAATGTATTAGGATTTTCCAATAATAAAACTAAATAAGCACTTCTAAGCGATATTGCAATTAACATAGGTTGTAATGTTTTAAAAATTTCACCGGGATGTTTTTGCTTTGCTAACTGTGAAAATAATTGCGGTAATAATTTTGTCATACGTTTTTTGGCAACGGCTGTCGCTTCACGACCAAACATATATTGTCTGAGATTCGTTAAAACTGACGAGATTAATTCATGTTCTGTGTGAATATCTAACTTCTTTAATTCATTTATCAATTGTTGCTCAGATAAATCTGGCGCCATAAAGTCAATATGATTTTTTTCTTGTTCTTTGTCTGGGGTAATAATTTTTTTAAAAATCACACTGACATTTTTTTGATGTGCGTATAAATCCTTTAATAACAAATCCCAATTATTATAGGCTAATGCAAAAGCAATTCTTGTTTGTTCACCTGCTGAATTTGGTAAATGATGGACTTGATTATCGGCAAACATTTGCAAACAATTTTCAAGCCTCCTATAAAAAAAATAAGCTTCTTGCAATTGTTTAATGTGTTTGTGCGTGAGTAATTTTTCTTGCCCGCAATAATATAAACCTTGTAATAAAGACGTTGTTTGCAATGATTTGACTCTGCCGCCTTTAGTGATTTGTAATGCTTGCACAATAAATTCAATTTCTCTAATACCGCCTTCGCCGCGTTTAATATCATGCTCTAAACTTGCGACTTTACTTTGTGCGCGGATCGTTTGTTTTAAATTTCTTAATGCAGTCAGCACGCTAAAATCAAGATAACGTCGATACACAAATGAAGATAATAATGTTTTTAATGGTGTGGCATTTTGATCATCATTAATCACTCTCGCTTTGACTATCGCATAACGTTCCCAATCACGGCCTTGCTCTTGATAATATTTTTCTAATGCTGCAAAACTCGAAACCACTGCGCCACTATTACCATAAGGCCTTAAACGTAAATCAACTCTCAAAATCCGCTGCGATGGCAATTGCGGTTGTAACACTTGAATAGCGGATTGAACGATTTTGGTAAAAAATTCTTGATGGGTAATTTCTTTATTGCCTTTTACTAATAGCCCATCTTGAAAATATGCAAATATTAAATCAACATCAGATGAAAAATTTAATTCCATACCGCCCAATTTGCCTAAGGCTAAAATATACAATGGCATTGGTTGTTGATCATAGCCTAATGGCATGCCATATCTTTCAGCGACTGTTTGATAACAAAAATTAATCGTTGTTTGCAAAATGGTATCTGCTAATTCACTGGTGCTGTATAAAATTTCTTGGATTGGTTTTTCCTCGATTTGCTGCCGCCAAATAATTTTTGCTGATACTTGTTCGCGATACGTTAATAATACTTGGTTTAATTGATTTAATGACTGGATATCGTTTAGCGATAATTCAATATGTTGATCAGTTAAGCAATTTTGTAAATATTGATAATTCTTTAAACTTAATTGAAATGCGTATTCAGAGCCTAACCAAAATTGTGAAATCAATTGTTTATTTGATTCAGTTAATTGTGTAACGTGATCGGGATACTTTTGTTGAAATTGTTGCCATTGGGCGTGAGTCAAATCTGCTGTCACTTCCGGCGGATTGTTTTCAGGCATCGGAAAAGATTCCCCCTAAAGCGACAGCGTTATTTTTTATAGCGTCAAAAGTAATGCACCTAAGAGCGCAATATTGGTCATGAATTGGATGCTCGCTGTATGCTGTTCATCGCCTTTTTTAGACCAAAAATTACCCATAATAACAGCGCGGATAAGTACCACAATTGACAACACCGTCACAACGGTACACATTGCCAAATGGAATATTAAGAATAAACCGCCGATAAAATATAAGATAATCGCAATCCACAGCACAATAGTTGGCATAATGACGTTACGCTGACGCAAGTTATCTGAGCGTGTACGCCAATTCATTGCATGACTGACTGCTAAAAATACAAAAAATGCACCTAATAAAATTTGACCAATAACTGGCAAATAAACTGACCCTTCCCCGCTCATATATGTCTCCTTTAAATATGATATTACCATCATAGCAAATTTATGATTGTTTTGAAAAGATAAACTCGTAGCGATCCATTTTTCGGTTTTCTAGCTTGCGCTTTTGTGCCATCTGAAACGTGACATGGCTACACTAATCCGGACAAAAAAATTAAACTACTTTGAGTCTAGGAGACAAATAAATGAACAAATGCGTAGTCACAAATTATCCAGAAAAATTTAAACGGTCATCAGCGCAACTTGCCACCAGTATTGTTTGCTAAAATCCGACAAATAATAAAAGTAACTAGAGATACAGATTAGCTATATTTAAGTTTGTCCTACAATATGAAGAACTAACTGGCTAATATCTTCCGTGCCGAGTGGAATCATTTCCATAGCTAAATCTGAAAATTCTTGAAATGTTAAAATTCGAAACAAATATAAGTAAGTACTTTCAAAAATAAAATTAATATGAGATAATTTCCTGTAGCATTGACCTTTTATTAGCATTTTTTTCAAAGAGACTGCCTTATGCCCAAAAATTTTCAACTTTCCTTTTTGACCTTAATATTGCTGATTTCATTTGCTTCAGTTAATGCTGTTTTATTTACACCCGCGTTACCTGATATAGCTACTTTTTTTAATGTTAGTGATGGGTTAGTACAACAAACTATTACATTGTTTTTAGTTGGGTATACCATTGGTCAACTAATATATAGCCCCATAGCGAATAGATTTGGCAGGAAGCCAGCACTTTACACAGGTATTTGTTTACAAATTTTTAGTAGTCTATTGTGTGTCATTGCTGGGAAATTACATTATTTTGAATTATTAATTTTCGGACGATTATTGTTGGCATTAGGCGCCGGCGTAGGTTTGAAAATGACATTGACACTTCTAAATGAAAATTATGAACCTGCTATAGCGAGCCAAAAAACTGCTTATTTAATGATGGCTTTTGCTATAACCCCAGGTTTAGGTGTCGCAATAGGTGGCTTTTTGAATGCAAGATTTGGATGGATGAGTTGTTTTTATGCTGGTGCAATTTATGGTGCAATATTATTAGCATTGGTGATGCGGATGCCAGAAACGCTAAAAAATCGTGATTTGGACGCGTTAAAGATAAAAAAATTAATCGCAAATTATGTCACCCAATTTAGCAATAAACAGCTCATACTTGGAGGGATATTGATAGGCGCTTGCACCAGTGTTATATACATATTTGCGGCTGTTGCCCCTTTTATCGCGATTAAAATATTTAGTATGAGCAGTGAGCAATATGGATTAGCAAATTTATTACCGCCGATAGGCATTATTTTAGGATCATTATATTCCGCAAAATTAATTAAAAAGTATAAGTTCACACATATAATTTCCCAGGGTATAGCAACGGTATTGATAGGTGTTATTTTCATGTGCATTACAGTATTTATGCATCTACATCCAATTTATTCTTTGTTTTTCCCAACAATTATCATTTACTTTGGATCATGTTTAATTATTTCTAATGCGTCTGCCTTGGCAATGAGTTATGTAAATGATAAGGCTCATGGTTCGGCTGTGATGAGTTTTGTTAATATGGGTTTCGCAACAATCATGGTTTTAGGTTTAAGTCGTGTGACAGTTAATCTTTATCTCCTGCCACTTGCTTATTTAGCTTTATGTTTTATTATGCTGGCATCATTTATTTTAGTTAAAAAAAATATTATTTAATATAATTCTAATAACCACAGCCTGCAATTTTTTATTCATCAAAACAAATTACTGGCCATTAGCATTAATCTTTAGATTCTTTATGGGAATATGTTCTGCATTTAGCGTGATAACCTGCATTAAAATAGTCTCTTTGTATTTTCAAAATCAGGTAGCTACACTTATTGGATTTATATACCTATCGGCCATGCTGGGTGGGTATTTAGCGCAAGCCCCTCTTCTCGCCTTATCAAATATATTTGATATAAATACAGCCCAATATCTTTTTTATTTTTTACTATTCTCCAACCACCTGATTTACTCCTTCATGAGGTGAAGTTGTTATAGTTAATTCATCTACAATATCTTGAATATGAAACATTGTTCTTTTTTTATCAATTAAATAAGCATGTATACCAGTGTCTTTAGCACCATTAACATGAATACTAGTATCATCAATAAAAATAATCTCATCAGGTGATAATTTAATATCTCTAGCTAGTGTAGTAAAAGAGTCTACATGCGGTTTTCTTTTTCCATATTCATGTGAATAAAATTGTCGGTCAAAAAAATCGTCAAAATTGGTGTGGCCCGTGTCTTTTTGCAAAATATCTAGTACCTTTTTTAAATGTATGGGGTTAGTATTACTATAAAGATACGTTTTATAACCTTGTTCTTTAAGCGCACTAATATACGTTAATCCTTCTTTTGGTATTGAGCCTAGCATAGCATTCCATGCATTATCAAATTGCTCATTAGAGATTTCAATCTCTAATTCTTGACATAAACGCTGTCGAAATTCATCACATTGAATTCGGCCTGTTTCATACAAGTCAAAGACATCACTTTGCTTAAATTGACTAAAAATTTCTTTAAATTTATGGGCGCCTAAATTAGTGAACGCTTCTACAGTTTTTTCATAATCAATATCAATAATGACTCCACCTAAATCAAAAATAACTGCTTTAATAGTCATATGATAGGGCTCCAATTTTAAATACCGGAATTTTTCCTAATATTATTCGTGTTTGTAAATATATACAATTTCATTGTGTGATTTTAATATAAATAATGATTGGATTAAAGCTTTGATATCAAAGCTAAGTACTTAATAAATTAGCTTTTTAGTTACGTAGGAGGGTCAAATGGAGACTAAAGCATTTTGGATCAGTAACGTTAATTATAATAATCAGGACATCATCGTTCCTCCTGTGAATTTAGTGGGGATATGAATTCTAATGCACCTGCTTCAAGTAATTTGTTTTTGTCTTGTGTGACTGGGGGATAAATGCGTTCTTGATTGATATGTTGTTTTATTTTTTTGGCTTCCAAGCCTGATTTTATTAATTTACGTTCCCATCCTTCAGTATACACCGCACCATAAGCACCCAAATCGATACATGTTACATATTGTTGTTGAGAATAAGCTTGCATGGCTTGGTTACATAAAAATGAAATCGCATTAAACCCAGCATATCGCCCTTGTGGCCTTCCTTGTTGGCAAGACATAACAGGCTCATGACTCTCATCAGGCTTAGCATGTGCAATATCGCCTGCACAAAAGCAATTTAAATAATTTGGCAATTGTAGATATTCATTAACATATACTCTTCCTAAATTATCCATCGGTTGACTTAATTGTGTCGCCACGTTATTTGCGTGCAACCCCAGCGTCGAAACGATAAAATCCGCATTGAGTGACGCTGTTTCATTATAAATAATATTATTGTCGGTTATGTTATTAATCGATGCATTGTTTATGCAGTGTATATTGGCCATATCAAGTGCTTGCTGGATTTCATTTTCAATGGCTAACCCCATGTTTTTTGAAATGATATTGCGATCAAGCAAATATATCGTTGGCTCTGGAAACTGAACACCATACTCTTTAGCAACTTTTTTAAAAGTAACAGGTAATTCCGTTGCTAATTCAACGCCGGTAATACCACCACCTAAAATCGCTATTTTAATCGGTTTTTTTGTATGGCTTAATGCTTTCACTAAATCATCACGAAACGTTAATGCTGCGTTATAAGAATCGATGTTACACGTTTTATCTATCCCTGCAATATTCGGATGAACTAGTTGACTTCCCAATGCCACGATTAACGCATCGTAACTCAGATTATGTAGTGACTGCGCTTGTTGGTACGAAACCGTTTGAGTGATTAAGTCGATGTTGGTTACGCTTGCAGTTAATAGCGTGACATTCAGTGGCTGTAAGAATTGTTGTAACGGTACCTGCGTTTGCTCAAGCTCGTACTCATATAAACGAGGACGAATCGTTAAATTTGGCGATTGATTAATAATGGTGATCTGAACTTCGTTTTCTTTGTTAAGCTGATTTAAATGAGACGCGGCTGATATCGCAGCAGAGCTACCTGCATGCCCCGCACCTAATATGACTAACTGCTTAAGTTTTCTCATAAAATTCCGGCTTGATTTTTTATTAGTTTAACATTGATAGGGTAATTTTGAAAAAGTTAATCTGCGCTCTGGTTTGGTTGTGAAAGTAATAACATTTTCTAGCAAGATAAACTCGTAGTGATCCATTTTTCGGGAATTATGGCGCCGCTATTTTGGGGCAGATGAAACGATTAAAGTGCAGGTAATAGTTATTCTATTGCCAAAATTTAATCGTTTCAGATGGCACAAAAGCGCAAGCTAGAAAACCGAAAAATGGATCACTACGAGTTTAAAAGCACCTTACATGAAGAAAATAATCAGACTTCATCTACAATATCTTCGCCCGCACAGTAAATAGATTCTACTGCATGTTCCGCCATTTCATGCTCGGTAAGACCATGAGCTTGATGAGATGTAAAATTGGATAATTCACAATATTCTTTCGTGCAATCAATAAGTTAATGTTTTTTATTTTTTTAGTATTAAAACGCATTTATATTTGTATATTGACATATTATTAACTTAAATATATTATTTAGTATGTTTTTTTGTAATAAATTTTAAACGATAATTAACTCAAGAGTAAATAACGCTATATTGCGTAAAAATTGACATTTTAAAATGTATTTTTCTTTAACTATAGGAGACAATTATTATGTTAAGAAAAGTGTATAGTTTCTTTACGGAAAATAACAATCCGCAAAATGTACAAAACCTGAATGGTCAAAAGAACCAACAAGTCGCACATCCAAGGAAAATTAACATTAAGCTTGTGACTTCGGAAAATGGTAAGGATTTTGCTCTTTCTTTTTTGCGCAACAATGATCCGCATGGCAGGTTTTCAAGCACTGAGATATGGTTCCTAAATTCATCTGAGAGAAATACCAGCTATGCTTTGAGTATAGGGCGCTTGCTATCAAGGAATTTGCACTTACCTCTTGATGTAAGTCTGATTGCCCCATCTAACAGTGAAGATTTGCGGTATACAACAAATAACATTTGTGATACATATACCTGCCATAATATCGATTTTAAACCACTTGTCATGGTTAATAATGATAGCCCTGCTGAACTAATGGAATATATAGAAGAGCAAAAACTTCCAGTTTTTAACTGTGATACTCAGAGTCTTGATGATTTTCTAGATAGCTTAACAACTGTTGCAGATAGTGACCCTATCTATTTCTATGATCCGGAACATAGAAACATCGAAGCACCTAGGATAAAATCCGCTATGAGTTAATATTGATGTAAGGGGTAACATACCCCTTTGTCTTCATGAAACATCTTCACTTAAATACCGCATCACGGCTTGGCATAATTTTTCGGTGCCAAGGCCGGTGGCGGCGGAGATTTCATAAACGGGGGCTGTCCAATTTAATCCTTTGATGATTTCATCTTTGATTGCTCTGCGTTCTTCTTCTAAAACAAGATCAATTTTATTTAACACTAACCATCTTGTGCGATTTGATAATTCTTCACTGAATTTTGCTAATTCGTTAATAATAGTTTTTGCCGTTTCCACTGGCGATGAGCCATCAATGGGCGCGATATCGATGACATGCAATAATAATCTTGTGCGTGCTAAATGTTTTAAAAATCGCACGCCTAATCCAGCACCTTCTGCAGCACCTTCGATTAAGCCTGGAATATCGGCGATCACAAAACTTTGTTCCATACCGATACGTACAACACCTAAATTAGGATGTAATGTTGTAAAAGGATAATCGGCTATTTTTGGTTTTGCTGCTGATACGACACTGATTAAAGTCGATTTGCCTGCATTGGGCATTCCCAATAAACCAACGTCGGCTAATAATTTAAGCTCTAATCGTAAATGACGACTTTCACCGGGTTTGCCTGGTGTTGATTGACGTGGTGCTCTGTTAGTTGAACTTTTAAATCGTGCATTGCCGATACCATGCCAACCGCCTTGAGCCACTAATAATGTTTGGCCATTTGCCGTTAAATCACCTAGCTCTTCATCGGTTTCATCATCATAAACAATGGTGCCGACAGGCACTTTAATGACTAAGTCTGCACCGGACTTGCCCGTGCAATCGCTGCCTTGGCCAGATTGGCCGTTTTGTGCTTGATGGTGTCGTTGATAACGAAAATCAACTAAGGTGTTAATTGCTTCATCTGCTTGCAAATACACACTGCCACCATCCCCGCCATCACCCCCATCTGGGCCACCAAATGGAATGTATTTTTCACGGCGAAAACTGACGCAGCCACTGCCACCATTGCCCGCGGTCACTTTTATTTTTGCTTCATCTACGAATTTCATGTTTTTTTGGGTGGGGTTGTACCGCCCACCCTTCGAGACGCAGCAAAGCTGCTCCTCAGGGCGAGCGGTATAAATTTAAGCTGATTCAGCTGGAATGACTTCAACAAATTTACGATTATTAGCACCGCGTGTTACAAAACGAACAACGCCATCAACTAATGCGTAAAGTGTATGGTCTTTGCCTAAACCTACGTTTAAACCTGCATGGAATTTAGTACCACGTTGTCTAACGATAATGTTACCTGCTAAAACGGATTGATCGCCATAAACCTTAACACCTAAATACTTAGGATTGGAATCGCGACCGTTTCTGGTACTACCGCCTGCTTTCTTATGAGCCATGTGTAATCTCCTTAAGCGTTAATATCGGTAATTTTGATTTCGGTAAAATCTTGGCGGTGGCCTTGACGCTTTAAGTATTGCTTACGACGTCTGAACTTTAACACCATAATTTTTTTACCACGGCCGTGACCTAATACTTCAGCCACTACTTTACTGCCGTTAACATAAGGGCTGCCTACTTTAACATCATCGTTATTAGCAACCATAAGCACTTGATCAAATTCAATTTTTTCACCCAAATCTACATCAAGCTTTTCTACTTTAAGTGTTTCATCTTTCTGAACTTTATACTGTTTTCCACCAGTTTTAATTACTGCGTACATTGTGATACTCCAAACTAAGGGATGATTTCGCATATATAGGTGCGCCATTGTACGAAAAATCACTTTGTCCTGCAAGTAATTTTTACGCCAAGCTGTGTAAAAAATCAACATATGTGATTGAACGAGCCATTTTACAGGGTTATCTCCCCCCAAGCAAGCAAAAAAACTGCTTTATGGTATAATGCCGAATCACCAAATGGCGGACAAACTATGCAATTATCTGAAATACGGGCGCTGGTACAGACTGATATGGCGGGTGTTGATGAACTAATCACCAATCACTTGCACCCCGAAATTGAATTAATCAATCAGCTGGGACATTACATCATTAATAGTGGTGGTAAGCGCATTCGTCCTCTTTTGGTATTACTCTCTGCAAAAGCGTTTGGCTATCAAGGTAAACACCATATTACCTTGGCCGCGATTGTTGAATTCATTCATACGGCGACTTTATTGCATGATGATGTGGTTGATGTTTCCATGCTGAGACGTGGCCATGAAACTGCAAATGCGATTTGGGGCAATCAATCCAGTGTGTTAGTTGGCGATTATTTATTTTCTCGTTCTTTTCAGATGATGGTTGAAGTTGAAAGTTTACGCGTCATGGAAATTTTGGCAAATGCGTCTAACACCATCGCCGCGGGAGAGGTGCGTCAATTAATGAATTGCCATGATCCAGAGACAACGGAAGAACGTTATTATCAAGTCATCAGTGATAAAACAGCTAAATTATTTTCTGCTGCAACTGAGTTAGGTGCATTAATCAATGGAAAATCTAAAGAAGTGGTTCAGTCAATTGCTAATTATGGTCTATATCTTGGTATCGCTTTTCAATTAACGGATGATATTCTTGATTACACGGGCGATCCGAATGAAATGGGCAAAAACATTGGCGATGACTTAGCAGAAGGCAAACCAACAATGCCGTTAATTCATGCGTTAAAAAATACTGATGACGCTACTCAAAAAATTATCCGCGATGCAATTATTGAAGGCAGTATTGAAAAGTTACCTATCATTCAAGATGCAATTAAATCGAGCGGTGCCATTGAATATACTTATCAGCAAGCCAAAAATTATGTTGATAAAGCGTTATCTTGTTTGTCTGTTTTGCCTGATTCTACTTATAAGAATGCGTTAGCCGCGCTAGCGGAGTTGAGTATTAATCGGTGTGTTTGAATTAACAGCCTTTAGGAATATCCACACATTTAACCGTACTCGTTCCAACACAGTGACAATTTTTATAGTTGGGCAAGCTGCGTGTCATCGTACCATTTAAACCATTTGCTTCTTGATAACCATCGACATTATCTTTATAACTAAAATAACAATTCAGTTCTTGGTTAGAGTTACAATATTTTTGAGTGACATTACACTGCGTGTATCGTTCAAAACTAATCGATTCGGCCGTGCCTTGATGAAATACGTGCCAACCTGGGTAACGGTGATCTGCACCATACGTTAATGTTGCCCCATATCCCACACGTGGGCAGGAATAATAAGTTGTTTTAGCAAAAACAATACCCGCATAAATCAATACAAGTAGTAAAAAGACGCAGGTTATCGTTATTTTCATTTCGCTATCCTTTTATCATTACCTAATATAAGGCTAGATAGCTTATGCTGGGTTCTCAATCAAAAATGCATTTTTATTTGATGTGTTAAGAAACAGTTAATATAATCTTACCAATATTCTTATTTGCTTCCATATATTCGTGTGCTTTAGCAACCTCGTCAAAAGAAAAAACCTTATCAACAACAGGATGAATACTGCCTTGTTGCAATATTGGTAACCACCGCTTAACAAACCGTTGTGTAATTTCACGTTTATCTGATAATGTTCTCGTTCGCATTACTGAACCTTTTATCTGTAAACGTTTTTTAAGCACTAATCGCATATCAAATAATGCTTCACTACCTCGCATTAATGCAACCAAAATTAATCTACCATTCATTTTTAATAATGCAAGATGTTGTTGTAAATATTCAGCACCAATAAAATCTTCTATCACATCAACACCAAGTTGATTGGTATATTCAAAACATTTTGCAAATAAATTTTCTTTTTTATAATTTATCACAAAATCTGCGCCTAATTTTTTAATGCTTGCTTTTTTGTTTTCATTGCTAACACTTGCTATCACTGCGGCACCAATATATTTCGCCATTTGCAAAGCAGCAGTGCCAACACCGCTGGCGGCTGCGTGTAATAAAAGTGTTTCGCCTTGCTGTAACTGACCTAGCTCAAAAATAGTTTCATTTGCCGTCATAAAAACTTCAGGCACCGCTGCTGCTTGTTCAAAAGACCAATTATCAGGTATTTTCATTGCCATTTGACTATCGAGTAAGCAATATTCGGCATATGCGCCACCACCAACTAATCCAAAGACTTTGTCACCAACACGCCAATCAACAACGTTGTCGCCCACCGTGACAATAGTGCCTGCTATTTCTAAACCTAAAATATCAGAGTCGCCTGGTACAGGTGGATATTTACCGCGACGTTGCAAGATGTCTGCGCGATTAACGCCAATGGCATGAACTTTAACGAGTAATTGTTCTGATGAAATGATAGGTCTTGGTATATCTGATAGGGTCAAAACATTTGGCGCACCAAACTGTGTCATGGTAATTGCTTTCATAAAAAAATTCCTGCTAATAATACCAAGCAATAATCTTGGCATATTAGCAGGATTGTGGCATATATTCCACGAAATCCTTACCAGACTCCAAGGAGTGTATCTGATAAGTTATAAGGTAAGATCCACCCTCTAAAAAAAATCTTACCTCTACCCTCACTGGGGTATCAATTATTTTTAAGTAAAAAAATAATTGATGCGCGTATTTTACTTGCATATTACTATGTGTCAACACATTTTTTAAAAAATTTTATTTCTTTTCCTATTTCCGTGCAGAATAGAAAATTTCCAGCTACAATAACTGTCGACAATCATGATACCTTGAATAAATTTTAATCGAGTTCCACGAATAAGGGATAATACCATGTCAAATTTAAGTACCATACTTCGCACCCTCATGCACGAGGTTGGCATTACTGTCACTGAGTTAGCAAGACAAACCGGAATTGGACAGCCTGTGATACATCGCATGGCTTCTGGTGAAACAGACAATCCGAAAGTTGGTTCGTTAAGCCCTATCGCCAAATTCTTTAATGTTAATATCAGTCAATTAATTGGCGATATGCCGCTTGATGAAGATCGTTTTAAAGGTAGCCATAATCCTTTTTATCGTAAATGGAGTCGCTTACCTTTATTAACATGGCATCAAGCAAGTCAATGGCCCGAAACTTTTATGCCACAAGAAATCCAAAGTTATATTGCCACTGAAGCAAATGTTTCTGATAAAGCGTTTGCAATTCGTATGGAAGATACGACCATGGCTGAGCGTTTCCCATTAGGCACCATCATGGTGGTTGAACCGGATCTGGAAATGCAAGATAAAGATTTTGTTGCGATTCATATTGAAGGTGAAGATAAAATTCAAGTAAAACAAATTTTATTAGATGGTCCTGATGCGTATCTAAAACCGATTAACTCTGATTTTGAAACCAAAAAAATCACGCAAAAATATCGCGTTTTAGGTGTGATGATTCAAGCATTGACTGAATATCATACGGAAAGAAGACCGATTAATGCAGAGACTGAAAATTTATTCCCTGATAGTCAATCGTCACCAATTAAAAGACGTAAGGATTTTATTGAAGCTCAGGTGGGGTGAGAGAGGCGCAAGCCAATTCCCTGATTTACAGGCGTCATTGCGAGTACCTCACGTCATCCTGAGCGTAGCGAGGGATCTCCAGAAAAGAGCGTACAATTTCTCTGGAGATCCCTCGCTACGCTCGGGATGACGTGGGATGAACGTGATGACGTGGGGTGTTATAAGACGACGATGATACAATAAAAATCTAATAAAAGTGATTCCACATGACCCAAAAAGCAGTAATATTATTATCCGGCGGACTTGATTCCAGCACGTGTTTAGCAATAGCCAATTCACAAGGTTATCAATGTTATGCATTAAGCATTGATTATGGTCAACGCCATCAAGTGGAATTGCAAGCTGCAAAAAATATTGCTAAATATTTCAATGTCAAAGAGCATAAAATTGTAAAATTGGATTTAACCAGCATTGGTGGCTCAGCGCTGACTGATAATACTATCCAAGTACAAGATTATACCGGCGATAAAACAATACCGAATACTTATGTCCCGGCGCGCAATACAATTTTCTTTTCCATTGCACTAGGTTATGCTGAAGTCATTAACGCCGAGGCAATTTTTACAGGCATTAGCGCGGTTGATTATTCCGGCTACCCAGATTGTCGCCCCGAATACTTACAAACATTTCAAACCATGGCTGATTATGCAACTAAGAAAGCAGTGACTGACGCTTCCATACGTTACTTGGCACCCTTGCTGTATTTAACAAAAGCCGAAACCATTCAACTTGGACATCGATTGGGTGTTGATTACGCGATGACCGTATCTTGTTATCAAGCCAACCCTCAAGGTTTAGCCTGCGGTCGCTGTGATAGTTGTGCGTTACGTAAAAAAGGCTTTGCTGATGCAAAATTAGTAGATCCTACACGATATGCTTAATGTACCTTTGGCTTAAGCCAGCTTAGAAGATTTTCTTTTTGTTCAGGTCGTAATAAAGAAGAAAATGTGCCAAATTGCAAAAATGCTTTCGTTAATGCTTTTGCTTTTTGTTTATACTCATTGTCATGTGACTGAGATGAACCTTGTTCCTCTTGTGGATCTAGATAATTCACTATTTGTGCTTTTAAACGTTTTTTAAGCAACTTTGTTTGTTCTGCTAAACGCTTATTGTATCGATCTTGGAAACTTTGAAAGTCATTTTCATCCATATAAGGTTTAATCACCTCGTGATATTTTTCTGGTAAAATGAGTTGATTATTGATGATTATTTCCGCTGCTTTTTCTAATAAAACTCGCTTACTTTCAACGTTTTCATTCTTTTCATATTCAATAAACAAATAACATACGGCAAGATTGATCAAAGGAACATTGACAAAGTGGGTGTGCACCTCATTATAATCTCTTCCTGTTGTATTCGTATAATAATTCATTAACTCTCGTAAGCGTCATATTAATTAAGCATGCCTCGCGGTGAATAAACATGCCAAAGGCTTGCCATTTATATTCTGGATTAACCAATTGAACGAAATGAAGAATTAAGTAACCTTCATTTAAAGTCTGTTTATAATATTCACTAATGTCAGTCATACCCTTTGGTAAAAAGTCACGCTTTTTAGACTCTTGAAATGCTTGATGAAGTTCATTTACTGTTTGGCAATGTTCACGGATTGCTTTCATGTGGTCGGAGGATAACTTATTAACTATCTCTGAAGAAAGATTTACAACAAATTGACCGATTTCATCTTGACGTAAAAAACGAATGCTTAATTGATTACCGCTTATTGTAAATGTAATAGGTAGTTTGATTTTTTTTGCAGCTTGAAATTGTTTAGCAACATCATCACTTATCGTCAACGTAAAATAAGCTAATTTTTCAAATTCCAACGCATTTAATTGTGGAGGTATCTCATGCAGTGTTATTGGTTTTTCAAGATTATTTAGCAACAACTGTGGTAATTCTTTGCCAAAAGCTTCTATCTGCTGTTGTTCTGCTATATTCCGTAAATCGCTGATAAAAAAGAAAGCGGTATCATACTTTTTTACAAATTCAGGATCTTTATCTTCAGACTTCAAATTTTCAACAACTTGACTTAATAAATTTTCTAATTTCTCTAAATTTTCTGGCGTTAGTATGATAGAGTGAATCCAAGCTTTGAATGTTCTATTTTGAAATTTTGACATATTAATACTATGCCTTATATCTATTTTTTCATTTTTTTGGAGATATTCAGATATCTGGGCAAGCTCTGCGTGTTGTTCAGCATCTTTGGCAATAATTAAGAGTCTTGATGATGTTTTTTCTTGAAATAAAATACAAGTATAATCCCTCTCAGCAATTGTTGCTTCTCTCTCAGTACTTTTACCTCGTTTAAGAAATGTCTTGGAGTATTTTGTGAATGTTTTACAATCAACGTAATCACCATCCTCAGCACACTCAACATTCATTACCTCATTTGGAAATGCGCCAGATAAAATATTCACTAGTTTTATAATGACTCTATTTAATTCTTCATTATTTCCATCATTTTTCATTATTATTGCTTCCTAAAACCACGTTTTTTAGGTCCATAGGTTAACATATCAAGCTTAACAAAAAATTAGAGACATGATGCTATACTCAAAAAATATTGAAAAATGGCATTGGAAATGCCATAATTGAGTCGAATACAACCTGCATGTGCCTTATTTTAAGAAAAGTATTAGTCTTTACTCATAACGCCCTAATGCAGGGATTCCAAGGGTGTATTTAAGAGATTAACACATGACAAATTACCATATTCTTGAAGGTATTCTATTGTTATTAGCCAGTGCTGTACTGGTATCTACCATATTCAAAAGCTTTAAATTACCGCCTGTGCTGGGCTATTTAATGGTTGGTATGTTGCTAGGCCCTTATGGATTAGGCCTCATACCCGATAAATCGTCCATACACACCTTAGCCGACTTTGGTGTCGTCTTTTTGATGTTTACCATCGGGCTTGAATTCTCCCTAACCAAATTATTATCCATGCGTAGAACCGTACTGGGTTTAGGTGGTTTACAAGTATTACTCACGACAGGGGTTACCATGGCAATTGCTTTTATGGCAGGTGGCCATTTAGCCAGTGCGTTAGTGGTCGGTGGTGTGGTGACTATGTCATCTACCGCGCTTGTGAGTAAACAATTAAAAGATCAACTAGAGTTAACCTCGCCCCATGGTAATAACGCCATTGGTATTTTATTATTCCAAGACATTGCGGTTATTCCTTTTTTAATATTAATACCAAGCTTAGCGGTTGGGGATGGTCATTTAGTATCACAACTATCACATGCCTTGCTTAAAGCTGTGTTTGTCATGTTTTTTATTATTTTTGTGGGTAGAAAAGTTTTACGCCCTGTCTTTCATATTATCGCCACAACACGCTCTTTAGAATTATTTACCATGACTGTTTTACTCGTCACTTTAAGTGCGGCCTGGACAACGCAAGAAATGGGGTTATCGTTAGCGTTAGGCGCTTTTTTAGCAGGCATGATGTTAGGCGAAACGGAATTTCGACATCAAATCGAAATAGAAATTCGTCCTTTTAGAGATGTATTGCTAGCGTTGTTTTTCATATCAGTTGGTATGTTATTTAATGTCATGACAATTCCACATATGTGGCGTGGATTATTAATTTTATTATCCACTATGATTTTATTTAAATTCTTATTAATTGCTGTTTTAACAAGATTATTTGGCGCTTCGAATATAACATCTATTCGAACAGGTTTAATCTTAGCGCAAGGTGGTGAATTTGGTTTTGCTTTATTAACATTAGCAATGGACTACAATGTCTTCAATGACAAATATAGACAATTAGTCTTAGGTGCTTTAGTGCTAAGTATGGCAATTAGCCCTTTTATTATTCGCTACAATAAAAAAATCAGTAAACTATTAGAACCTAAAGGTATTCATATTAATGAAAAAGAATCAACGCAAGCAGTTGCTCAAACCGCTGAGGGTTTAAGCAATCATGTCGTTATTCTCGGATTTGGACGTGTTGGACAGAATATCGCAAAATTTTTAACAATTGAAGGTTTTCAATATATCGCATTAGATATGGATCCAATCAGAGTACAAAGCGCACAAATGGCTGGCGAGCGTGTTGCTTATGGCGATTCCAGTAATATTCAACTATTAAAAGCTGCAAATTTACATGCGGCTAAAGCGTTAATTATTAGCTTTAATGATTTACATACCGCCTT
>Ga0100380_10002529_pt1 | contig 19725 bp, 14 predicted proteins | sample CryGeymeta201504_FD_80417 | JGI IMG/M metagenome (GOLD analysis project Ga0100380, IMG submission 80417) | Groundwater microbial communities from Crystal Geyser aquifers in Utah, USA - Crystal Geyser metaG 2015-04 | ecosystem: Environmental > Aquatic > Deep subsurface > Groundwater | place... | reverse complement strand
TTGGCTTTCATGTCATCCACTACATTGAATCCTCCGTCGGTGTTTCCACCTTGGTTTGCTCCGTTCTGCTGGTCAAGACGATCAGTGTTTCCGGTGACAGTGACTGTCCCGTCCTCGTTGACAACCACCATGTATTCATCAGGTCCTAGGTCGAGAGTAACAACGAAGGGATCAATATCAACGGGGTCATAGTTAGCTCCACTACCTTATTCGAAACCGTTTCCGAGTCTGACAAAAGTGTTGATCTGGAGCTGTTGATTGTCCTTTGTCCAGGTGCTGATGACCAGGAAGGTACCAACGATGTTCCTGTAAATGGTGAAGAAAAGGATTCTGACAGGCGAATCAACGCTAGCCTCATAGAGAGTGATGGCGTTTCTCAAGTAGTACCAGTACTCTCTCTTGAGAAGTTCATCGACCTTCGGAGATACTTCGAAGAGGGTCACTTCAGTTTTGCCTTCAGCTACTGCCACGGGAAGGGAGTAGAGATGAGGGTTTTGAGTAGTTGCTTCTTGAGCGGCAACAATGGTAACTGCAAGGAAGACACAGAGAAGTAAGTTGATTTTATTCATATCTAATATATGTGCCTTTTACCGCTGAGAATATATAGACCTGCTTCCTCCACAACCTAAAAAAAGGTGTCGGCTGTTGATTTGGGCCTCTTCTACAGTCATTCTTTGCCATAGCCTCTCAGCTTCCCTAAAATTACAAAAAAATATCTTTAATTTCTTGTTTTTAAAGTGGCAGCCTAATCAGTATAGCCCTAAAAACAAAAATAACTTTTGGTTTCCTTAAAAAATCACCTGTTTTGGATTCCCTTTTGCTCAGAAAATCAGGGTCTCTTCATACTTAGATGGGTCCAGGATGTTTTGCTTGTTTTGAACTCATTATTAGAAAGTAGGGCTATTAGGATAGTTAGCTTCCGCCCAAAATCCAGTTGCAAAATTATCTTACCAAAAAATATAAACAAAAAATCCTCAGAATGAGGGCTATTACATTCTCAATCTGCTAGTGAAACCATGTGACAACCTGTTAGGCTGATGACATCAAATTTAAATGTTGATATCTATCATTCTTCAGCTAGGTGAATTTTGGGCGTTGCGACCTTCGAAGGTGGGAACTTGTTGGTCAACTTGAACTGATCGACTACTTCATAAGTTTTAGGGGTTGTTATGTGTCTGTAGTCGGCTTAAAGTGGTTGCTCTTCAGAGTGCGAGCTACCTGAGATAGTCAGGATTCCCATGCCGGTAATATTATGAGTTGCAAAAACGCTGAAGTATTCCTGCTCATACTCGGCTTCTACTTACCAGTAGTTGACTCCTGCCACAGCCTCAACAAAATTCACCATCCTTCCTCGATAATAAGGAGAAGATTCGTTGACGAATTGGTTATTCACAAAAGGCCAGATGCGCTCATATTGATGCATATGGGAGCCGATGTACATGTCCACAAGGCCTTTTCCGTTGATCTGAGTCGATAGATAAGAGTATAGATCTGGCATGGTGGCTATGGAATCTCGGCAATGAGGGTCCACTTGCGAACACATAACTGGATAGTGACTTGCCATGATGAAAAACTACTCAGGATACTCTTATCGAGTTCGTCTGGCAGCTTCGAAAATAGTGTTCCTCATGGTGGCATATTGAGACCTCGTTCCAATTTTGTATATTTAGAGGTAGGGATCGAACATGAGGAAGGTGGTCTTGTTGACAAAACGGTAGGTCTGAGTGCGTTGGTAGTTGCCCCCCTTTGTTGACACATTTCCAATGATGAAACTTTCATCAAAAAGATATAAACTTTTGGGTAATGTACTCTAGTGATTACCCAGGTTTGCCATCAGAGGCCAGAATCTTGTGATCCTGCTGATCTCGTTTAAAAACATCACATAACGTTGACAGTGAGTTGTCTCCAGTTCATAAGCGTAGTCTCCGTTAAGAAGAACTCCGTTGATGCGCCATTCGTTGGTCTAACCTTTCTTTTTCTCTGCCTGTCTCTTAGAGAGCAAGTAGTCGAGGGTGTCGTTGAGAGGCTTGTATGGACGATCGATGATAGGTCCCCAATCAGAGATGACTGCAAGTCTCAGAGGAAGGTCACTCTAAATATATAGTCACTTACTGTTGGCATTTCGACCTAGAATTTATCTGAACCAACCGCGCTTCTCGATTCAATATATTTGGATCCAAAAATCTGATAAGTGAACTACCTGATATCTTTTTGCTTTTCAATGAGAGCTGCACAGGTCTGGACATAGGTGAAAAACTAAAGCGAGGAATCATCGTTGAAAGTTTAAAGACGCTTTTAGGTACACCTGAATGAATAGTTTTGTTCAGGTAGGTAGACATGGACGAAACTATAAGGGCATGATGTATTCGTATTGAACATGAAAATGTGGTCAATCTTATGAGGAACGATTTCCGTTGAGTTGGGGTTCCAGAAAAGTCGTGGATAGAGAGGGTCGCACTCCTGGTGTGTGAGGACCGATAAAGCCAGGACAGTTAAAAAGAGGCCCAGTAAATGTTTGTTACGCATATGATGTAAGAGAATATTCATCTTCAATATAATGGAAGCATTGGCTTATTGCTAAAAATTTTACTACGCATAAAAATGCTGTGATTGTATTTTGTATTATGCTATATATACTCCTGAAGCATTATTTGTAGATTTGGTCAGTAAAAAGTATAATATTTACTCAAGATGGAAAAAGATATATCTAAGAAATACAACGCCTTCACAACAGCCAAAGGAAACATCATTTGGATGGGGACCATGTCTCTTGTCTGGAAGGAGTTTACCAAATTCCAAGAAGTTAAATAACTAGAGTTCCATGAACCCAATCAGATAGCCCAAAAGATCATCCATAACCTCAACCACAGCGAGTTCAGAGTGGATCAGATAAGCTAGAACTCAATTTATATCAAAGCAGGAAAAGGCCCCAAAACCCAATCGACCATCAATGATGAACTTTTCAAAAAGTTTCCCAAATGTTCCTTCCCTCCCCTCAACTACAACCTTAAGGAGGAAAGCATCATATCATTTGCTTATCTGTTTAAAAAGCTTTCATTTAAGGAAACTTTCGAACGCAGAAAGTATAAACAGTTCAAGTTTGGAGATAATTTAGTCGAGTCTTTTTATGCCGAAGATGAGGAAAAGCAACAGATTAAGGTCCTTTCGTATGAAGGAGACAATTAGTTTTGCATCAGTATTGCTGATAAGGATCAAAAAGATGAAATTTTGTTTATTAAGACAGATAACGAGCTCATAGTCGATGATGTAATCAAAAAATCACTTTTATTTAATTCAAGCACAGAATAGTGTTTACGGGAGCAAGACTAGTTCGAAATGCCGGTGGTGGAAATTGACGTGAGTCGAAATTACGAAGAAATGAAGGGCTTGGTTTTGAAAAATGGCAAAAGCAAAGGCCCGATAGATGTGATGACGGAAGCTCTAAAGTTGAAGATCGACTAGGAAGGAGCCACTGTCTAGAGTAATGGCTGTATGGTGATGGACGAGTGCGCAATCGTATACACAGACAAACGTCGATACCACCTCAACAAAAAATTCTGGGTCGTGATGAGAGAGGTAGGAAAATTCCCTTACTTGTGCCTCCAGATCAATGAACCCACTGATGTTTGATCGCTTGTAAACCTTACTTTTAAGATGATGGTTATACAATTGATTGAGGGTTTCAACTCTGGCTTTTTGATAAGTAGCACGGATTTATACTAGAATTGTTACAATTGGAATGAAAATTCAAAAGGAGTTGTTATAGCTAGACGTTGGACGATATGAAATCGTTGCCGACCACAAAAGTTAAGTCGTAGAGAGGTGGGTGGGAAGTTGATAGAACAGGCATTGGTGTATTTATTTAAATCCCGTATAATTTAGATCTATCTGAAAGCTGATCTGTTCATCATAATATTTTCACATATCATTCTCAATCAACATGTCCCAATACTTCTTCGGATACATCGGTGTCGCCTCAGCCCTCATCTTCGCCAACCTCGGTGCTGCTTACGGATCAGCCAAAGCTGGTGTTGGTATTTGCTCCATGGGTGTCCTGAAGCCTGAACTCATCATGAAGTCAGTCGTGCCCGTGGTCATGGCCGGTATCCTGGGTATTTACGGCATGATCGTGGCTGTCATTATCGTCCAGAGAAGTAGTTCTTAGGCTATTCAGTTGGTGATGATTACACCGATAAGTCAGGCTATGCCCACTTGGCATCAGGCCTTTGCTGCGGCTTCAGTTCGCTGGTACATATCACCTTATATAGGCCGCTGGGCTATCGATCGGTATAGTCGGAGATGCAGGTGTCAGAGCAAACGCTCAGCAGGAAAAAATCTTTGTGGGTATGATTCTGATTTTGATTTTCGGAGAAGCCTTGGCCTTGTACGGACTCATCGTCTCACTCATCCTGACCTCCCAATGATAGCATTCATCACCTAAATATGTTATTCCATCAAACCTATCATGCAACAAAATTAAATCACTTCGAATCCGACTTACTTGAAAGGAAAAAAGCCAAAAATTAACCATTATTAGATGAAATCAGAACCTTCTGTTCCTTTTGAAATATTTATCGTATATCTTGAAGGCCTCCTGTGTTTTTTCTAAAGCTTTGTCGAACCTTGTCTTGAGATTTTATTGCTAGTTTTAGTTCATCTTGTGAGGAGGAGTTGAAAAATCATTGAAAGAAGCACGATGTATTTTGGGCTTAGAAGTCACTTGATTCATCTCAATGGTCGAATATCTCGTTTTCTCAGAGTTATTTGAACCATTTGAGTGTTTGAGTGAATCTCCGTCAATTCCTTCAGGAAGCTGATTCTTTTTGGCCTTATCCAGGCTATGATCACAGGCTGAACTAGTCGAGCCTTTTGACCTTCTTCTCTTTCTTCTATTAAGCTTGTCCTCAATCTTAGTCAACTTTTTATCTAATCTTTGAGAGTAATCTGATAGCTATGATGGAGCTTTCAAGGATAATCTGCAGGTGCCATACATTTCCATTAGTTTTTGTATTTGTTACTGATAATCCCATCCTAGCTGACCCTTCTTGTCCTCCTCAACTATTTAGAATCCATGAGCCAAGAATAACTTAGGTTCTCCTTCTGCAGTTAGACCCATGTCTTATCCTTTTAGAGCTAGCTTGATGCGCTGTTAAGTAAGATATTGGGTGATTGTTGTTAGTTTTTCCTTGATGAAATTGAGGAAGACGTTGTCTGTGATTTTGCTTGAATTGAACAGATTTTCAGGAATGTACTCATAATCCAGCTCATATGCTTTGCCTCTGCGTTCTAACACCCGAGCTATATTTATTAAATTTGGGTGATCAAGAGAGAGCAGTATTGTGATGTTCCTGTGTAAGTTTTTTTATTCTTATCTTGAGTTTAGCTTGATCGACTTGCGAACGATTACTGTTTAACAGTGTTCCTTGGTGCCTTCGAAAGGATAAGGCTCCACCTCTTCAAGCTCAATAATATATTCTGTCATCTTTTGGTTTATAAAGGTAAAGAAACCGGCAAGGAAGGAATCTATCCCCAAACAACATCTAAGGATGACCAAAGTGAATAATCCAGCTAAATATACTTTTCGTTTGATGATCTTTTTAATTTTATTGATAATCAAAAGAGTAATAGAGATGATACTAGTTGGCAAATAACTAGAAATGATAGTTTAACAACAAAATCATTTTTTAGGGCCAAACTTTTCTCTCAACTTGACATCCTTTCTCTGTTTCTCTTATGTTTCCTCTTTGGCTTTCTGAGCATCCTCAAGCTTTCCTTGTCTCAGGAGTTGAAGATCCTTTCTCTTTCTATAATCGGATTCAAGGGTTTGTTCGCACAGGTTAATCTGAGTATATGAATTTTTACCTTGAATGCTTTCAAGAAACGACCGTCCCAGTACCTTATTTTATCAAAATTGATATATCCGCAGTAGGTTCCGTCTACTGTACAAATAGCTTTTCCTTTGTGGTAGATGGCTGTATCGAAGTAGTCAGAAGGTCTATGTTGATGAATATTATACCTTTTCTTTACTTTTCCGAAAGTGATATCGCATTTGAGTTCATTTTTCGCATCAGTGAAGGTAATAGTATCAACAGCCTCACTTCTTAGACTACCCACAAATACTCCAGCATATATCTACTTATTGAAAGTAGCATTAACCTTGTCTCCATTTGCAAATTCGTACACCTTGTACCCTTTGTTGACAAGTTGCATGGAGTTGAGACCAGCGTGAGCTGAGAAGTTGTAGCATCCATAATACCTGTATCCATTGTCAGGACCAACGCATAAAAAGTAGCTGATGGGTGGATGGTGAGCGACCTGCTCACAGTATATTTGTGTACCGTCAGGGTAGTATCCTTGGAGGGTCTAGCCAATAACAGGGTTGAGAGGTTTCAAAAACATGGTTATGTAGTAAAAAGCTGAAATCGTGTTGGTTATTATGTATTTGAATCTCTCGAGAGGGTCAGTTGCTTCACAAGCTTTTCGCATGAAGTATGGATTCATACAGCATGACATTGTTGAGTTTTCAAGAGCGGTTTTTGGGACCATCGCCTTGATTGGGAAAGATATTCTGGTGAGATTGAGATCTCCTGAGATGATCTTTTTACCGACGATTTTGATCATTTCTTTACCGATGGATCTGATTTTATTGACTTGAACCTTGTCTGAGCAGATTTTTCCTCCTTTATTGTGAGCAAATTCATGGCGATGTTCGTCGTCATTGGGGAAAAACCTGAATGTTTGTATGCTTACTTGAAGGCTGTGATTATTTGTTGTGCTTATTAGGGGGTAGGGGTGATGAATCCCTCATAATCCTTATCAAAGTTAGTGAGGATTTGATCCTCAGCGACTTCCTAGACTTAGAGACCTTCAGGGTTGAAGCCCTTTTTCTTCAATTATTACTAGTTGACATCCTATTCTTCTTTGGAGTTCTTCTTCCAAATCCAGTTAACCATCTTCATCCTTACTATCGATTATTAATTAAATACAACAACTGCCCATTTATCATCCTGACTTTCACTACTAAACATTCCCTATACTACCGATCAATAGCTACTCGGTCCTATCTCAACTACCCTCAGACCAGAAAAAATGACAATAAACCTGAAAAATGGTCAGTATTTGTTGGCTACTCGATATGTGGATCTGAAAAAGTGAATTGAAGGGTTTATGAGAGGATAAAGATAAGCAAAAAAAGTTTTAAGTTGAGGGTGAGAAGAGCCTAGGGATGATAGAGAATAATAGTGAAGTATTTGTTTATAATCTGTTGTTATGGAACTGCTGAAAGATCCCGGAAACACCCGTAAAGTCAAGGACTTGCCCCTCCCTCCGAGTAGACCTCTTCGATCTGACTATCTATACCAGAAAGGCCGCATTCAGGTTGGTACTCTCAAGTAGTTTCTCAAAAAAGAGGGGAGAGTTGCCTTCGAAGATTACCGACGCATCCTCACTTAGGCGATCCACATCTTCAGTAGCATTTGTTCGAGGTAGAATCGTAGCCCAATTTGATTATGGTTGACGACCCGGTCACCATCGTCGGAGATATTCATGGTCAATTCTATGATTTCCTGAAGCTGTTGGAAACTGACGTTGGAGGAAATAGCGAAACAACTAAGTATGTTTTCTTGGGAGACTACGTTGATCGTGGAAATTTTTCAATCGAAGTGCTACTTTTGATTTTGGCAATGAAGATCAATCGACCCAATCAAGTCATCATGCTCAGAGGCAACCATGAGTGCCGTCAACTGACTTCTTACTTTAACTTCAGATCATAGTGTAAGTGTTTACTGATGCAGGCCTCTTCAAGTACAATCAGGAAGCCTACAACCTAGCAATGTAACTATTCGATACGATACCTCTTTCTTGCCTGATCAACAAAAAGTTCTTGTGTGTTCACGGAGGCGTATCTCCGTAACTGAGATCGGTATGCAACATAAAACGTAGTTGGAAGACATCAAGAAGATTGATAGGTTCAGAGAAATCCCTAAAACAGGACTCTTCTGTGATATTGTTTGGGCTGATCCTGTCGATAATAAAACAGGCTATTGTGAAGGCGTAGCAAAGGTTAATGATGTAAGAGGATGCTCTTACTTTTTCGGAGCTGAGTTAACCAAAAATTTCTTTGAGAAGAATAAAGTTCTCTCAATCATTAGAGCTCATTAGGCTCAGGCTGAAGGCTTCAAAATGTACAAATGGTCGGGAGCTTAAAAATTTCCAGCAGTCATCACAATCTTCTCAGCTCCTAATTACTGCGATTTCTACAATAACAAAGGCGCTGTCATCAAGTTCGAAGTACCTTAATTAAATATTTTAGAGCAACTCTCTGAATATTCAACAGTTTGTTGACAGTCCTCATCCTTACCTCCTTCCCAACTTCATGAATCTCTTTACATGGTCGATTCCTTTCGTTATCGAAAAATGTACCTAAATTTTGTATCATCTTGTGAAGCCTGACCAAAAGATTGAAGCCAAGGAAGTACCCTTCGATATGTATGCCAACAGAGATGTCCTATAGAAGCTCATGGATGTCACCAAGAAAAGAGTGACTTAAAATATCGGACTGGTTAGTCTTAATGGAGATTGTCCTGATGAGAAATTGTTGGAGACTGGACAGTTCATGCAAGGAAAGAAGGAGAACTTCGAGGGCAGAAAAAGAATAGACTCTCGAAACTAATCAAGGCCAATATGATTTTGATTCAGTACAAGGATTATATGGCATTACCAGTATTTTAAATATCATACATACAACTAAAATAAATCATCATTCCCAATCGTTCGCGAAGGTTAAAATCGTCTGACAAGCCACATCACAACTCTCCTTGACCGGCATTGAGGGAATCTGAGCAATATCTTCATATTATTCGTACAGTTGATTATTATATCTCTTGAAGGTCAGCCTGTAGTATGTTTCTCTTGGGAGTTACGCTTAAACCTTAGTAGGGTATCCAAGTACCTAGTTAGAGAACGAATGATCCAGGTGTCTGCCATGAAGGCTATGGTTCTTTTGAGGAGGGGATGTTTTTCTCAACATCACAACTTATTCAGGCGAATAGGATTTTTAAGGCATCCGATTTCTGTTGACTACGATATCTCTGCCATTGATATTTTTCCGGTTTTTCAGTTTGGCAACAATAGATGAAAGGGATTATTCATTTTCGAACTTCTTTTATTAGCTTTCGTATTCCAAAGAATCCTCCGATACTTCATCATCGTCACTTTAGCTATATTCTTATGAAACATCTTCAGAATCCTATTGCTATTCAGCCTATTGCTCGGCCTTTCTCTGCATCAATCTTTTCCTGAGCATCATCATCTGATTCTCTCTGTCTTGAAGCTATCGCTATTCCTGCTGTTTACGAAGCATTTGCATCCTTTGCATGCTTGCTCTCAATAAATAGTTTGGATTGGGAGGTTTCTATTTTTAGTTGATTTGCTCAACAAGGACTTCCTTGTCATTCATCACTGTCACCTCATCTTCTACTTTGAAAGACTTTGCATTGATGATTGGATCAAAATTGACTTTTTTCTTTGGTTCGGCTGAGAGCTTGCTTTATTCACAGTCATTTTAATTGGGTGAACTTTATATTTATTTTTTACCTCCCTTGAAGTTGAGATATCCCAAATATTCCTTGTTGACATAATCTAGCAGCTATTTCACCAGACAACTTTTCTTGTTTTGCATTTCGACAGGAGGAAGTTGTCCCATATTTTCCATCTGATAGCATCTCATCTGCATGTCCTGTTCTAATACTTTTCGTTTGGCCTTTATCAGTTCATGAGGATAGTCTTAAGCTGGAGCTTGATCCTTTTTTTCCTACTTTTTCTGCTATTGTTTGCCCTCTACTTCTTTCAACTTAGAGTAAACGATGGATTCCACAAAATCGTCGTAGTCCTAAGGATACTAATCATCGAAGAATTCCTCATCAGCTGAATCTTAGGACTATGAAGATAACATTTATTCATCATCTTCTTCCTATTCTTACTCTTCTTACTCTGATGATTATTCCTCTTTGGCAGCAGGGCGATAAAAAACAAGTTTAATTTATGGACCTGCATCGGCTGTGGTTGTCAAGTGAAGATCCGATCCAGATTCTCTTGTTAGCTTCTATTTTGACTTAGATTATCCTTATTTGTTTAAAGGTGGCATTGTTTCTTTCTATGAATGCTCTCTCTCTAGTTTGTCAGCAGGGGCCTATTTATCATGATCAGCACATTTTTACTTGGCCATTTCTTTCTTTGCCAGCAATTCTTGTGTTACTTCTTAAATTTGTTTATTGATTTCCTCTCTAGACTCGTTATGTTATGTAACATCTGAAGTTGCTTCATCATGCTATTTTTCGTACTCTGGCGAGGGAGATGGCTTTTCTGATTCTGTTTCAGCAGCTTGAGTTGTCATGGGGACCGTTGGTTATGCGGTATCTGGTTGGGGAGTGTCAGAGTCCATGATTTAGTCTATTTTGTAATATGAATCGAGGGAGGGATTTTCGATATGATATGCTTGTGTGGTTTATTTTTTTGAGCAATAGATAAAAAGTGACATTGCAATATCAACTTACGACCTACATATAGCTTTGTGTTAAACTAGCAAAACATCATTCTGGCTCAGTAGTCTCTCTTGATGTAGAGCACATTGTTCCCACGTATGAGAAGCTCTTTCCATTCCTGTACCTTTTCATCTCCTCTCTTTTAAACACAGTTGGCCAGCAAAATGTTCATTGTACCATCCAGACACCTTAGAGTTCCTCGGAAGGCTGTGTCGTTGTCGTTGGTCTTGACTTCGACCGGCTTGCCGAGAAGTTGGTTGATAAAATTTACAGGGTTGTTTCTTTGTTTGGTTGACATTGCTATATATTAAATACGTAGTGAATGTTAGGAGCCCTACTCGAAACCATTCTTCTCATCATCAACGCCATCGCCATCCTCAACGAAAAGCGATTCCTCAAGAAACGTAGCTATCAATACATTCAGACGGGTTCACCACAGTGGCTGCTCCCAATAATCCCAACGAATAAATCACCTCAAAATCACAATTCATTATGATGATGGTTACTCTTCGCTCCTTTGGCAAATGTACAGCTATATAAAGTAGATTTTCTGATCCCGCTGAATATAGTGGCAATATCATTGGAAATACTGGGCTGAAAGATGTTGATCGTTCATATGTTCAAAATAAACCAAAGACTGGAGGGATATTATCAAGCAATCGAGGAATGGGTGCTCGTCCATCTTTATAGGGAATTCTATTCTTTTGTTGTTCCAATATTCTGTAATTCGTCTATGACTAAGCTAGAATGTTTATGTTGGAGGCGTTTATTGTTATTTTGGGTGAATTATATATCTTTTACTCCAGGAAGAGTATGTACAGGGAAGAAAAAGACACTTTCGGACCGATTCAGGTACCAGCTGACAAGTATTGGGGAGCACAGACTCAGCGATCTCTTCAAAACTTCAACATTGCCCGATAGACAGATATCATGCCTCGGACAGTCATCAGAGCATTCGGTATTCTAAAAAAATCAGCAGCGATTGTGAACCTCAACTTTGGCCTAGACCAAAAATTAGGTAGATACTTTGTAATACAGTGGATGCTATCGTTAAAGCAGCTCAATAAGTTATTGAGGGGAAGTTGAACGATCACTTTCCTTTGGTGGTTTGGCAAACTGGATCAGGCACCCAATCCAACATGAATGCAAACGAAGTCATCGCCAATCGAGCAATCTAAATTTTAGGAGGTAAAATGGGTGATAAGCTTGTCCATCCAAATGATCATGTCAACAGAAGTCAGTCAAGCAATGATAGCTTCCCAACTGTTATGCACATAGCAGCAGTTCTCAAGGCCAAATAAGAGCTATTGCCATCACTAAGAAGACTTCATGGGGAACTATCCAAAAAGGAAAAATAATTCAGCTAAATTTACAAAGTAGGAAGAACCCATTTACAAGATGCTACTCCTTTGACCCTTGGACAGGAATTTTCAGCTTTTGCAGAGCTGATTGCTAAAGATATCACAAGAATTGAGAATGCATTACCTGATATTTTAGAACTGGCTCAAGGAGGAACAGCAGTTGGAACCGGTTTAAATACATACGAAGGTTTTGATGTGAAAATAGCTGAGCAGATTTCATAATAAACAGGCTATTAATTCAAAACAGCAAAGAACAAATTTGAAGCCTTATCGGCTCACGATTCTTTGGTTCAGTTTCATGGATGCTTAAACACTTTGGCAGCCTCTTTTAATAAAATTGCCAGTGACATTAGATTGCTGGGATCAGGACCTCGATGTGGAATATCAGAACTGATTTTGCCTGAAAATGAGCCAGGATCTAGCATAATGCCTGGAAAAGTAAATCCCACTCAATGTGAAGCAGTGACCATGCTCTGTTGTCAGGTCATGGGCAACAACGTTGCGGTAACAATGGGTGGAATGAATGGTCATTTCCAGATCAACGTGTACAAGCCTCTAATCATCAGGAATGTTCTTCATTCAATGCAGCTGCTTGCTGATGGAAGCAATTCCTTTGTTGATAATTGTTTGGTTGGAATCAAGGTTAATCAGAAAGCAATTGATGGCTACCTGGAACAATGCCTTATGTTAGTCACTGCATTGAATCCCCATATCGGATACGAAAAGGCTGCTTAAATCGCAAAGGGAGCTCACAAAGAGGGAAAATCATTGAAAAGCAAGGCTTTGGAGCTTGGCTACATTAGCGAAGACTTATTTGATAAAGTAGTTCGCCCTGAGTTAATGGTTAAGCCGTCTGTGTATTAGCCTTAGTAATGATGAATAGATACTAGATTTAACATAGACATCACTAAGCATCCATTCTGATGGGAAGATTGATCGGGGTGGAAGAAGGGATCGGGTGTTTGTGCTTTTTGTCCTTCTTTCTATCCTTGCTGATGTGGTCTTCTGACTGACCTTCAGCCTCTTTTTATGCTGCCTTTTCTTCCTGCTTTCTTTTCTTTTGCTTCTTCTTGTTTTATTTTAAGGTTTCGTTGTCTAGACCATAATCCTCGTTGTCCTTTTCTTTTTCGATCAGCTTATAAATACTCAGCATTCTCTTATTAAGCTCAGATTATGTCCTGGACCTCAAGTAGTGATCAAACCTGAACATAGATTCAACTCTGATTTTTTACCGGACCATAGACATATTTTTGATGCCAAATTTGTAGATATTTTGGGCCAGGAACCGATCAGCATCGATAGAAAACAATTTCGATCTAAATTTTGTGTAAACTGTTGGGTTGAATTCGATCTCATAGCACCTTGATGCTTTCCATTCAAGAAGCTCTTCATGGAGCTTTCTGCTCGATATTTTATCCTCACCATTGTTTATCTGTTTTACAATTTTATCTTTGTCAGTCAGTTCATCAATTCTTTCCCAAAATACTTCGGAGTATTTTTATACCTCAGGCTGTGATTTTCCCACTAGTTCAGCAATGAGTTCCAAGTTCTTTCTTCCATATTTTTCACAACCTGTCACGAAATTACTGTAATCATGCTTCGACCAGTTTCTAAATCCTGTTTGAAGAAGATCCTCCTTTAGCTTTTGTTCCTCTTCATTCAGAGGCTCGGCTTGGCTTTCCTTATTAATGTTGTATTCTTATTATTTTTGGAGCAGTTATTGAAGGACATCTCTGTTCTGGAAAAATTGATAGTCTGGTACTTGTAATTTTTTGTCAGCTTTTGCCTCTCTCTTATTGACCTTAGGATCTAAAGAATAGTTTGGCTTGTTTTTCTATCGCCTGGTCTGTCGATAAGAATCCTGAAGTTCCTTCGCCAGTAGTTCATCTAGGGCTTCAGCATCTTATCTTTTTCTTTTTTAATCCTGCTGCATGAACTCAAAGATATTGATGGAGTTCATTGAAAAATCAACCAGATTACTCTGCTGAGTTTTCAGTTGCTCCTCGACAGCCTTATTCAAAGCATTTGTTTTTGTCTATCCTCTGGCTAAAATATCGTCGATTTGCTCATCAGTGATCGTTCCATTTTCAGCCTTGAAAATGAAACCTGCTCCGAATTGCAACATTTCCTTTATTTCTTCCTTTGTCAAAGCTTTGTTCTTCTGATATGATTTTTGCTGTTGAATTACCACGCTGTCAAGTGATAACTTGATACGCTGACGTTCAACAATCTTTTCTTCAACTGTGTGCTCAGTGATGAGCCGATAAACATTAACTAAGCTTTTCTGCCCAATTCTGTGAGCTCGGTCCATAGCTTGCAAGTCCATTTGAGGATTAAAATCACTATCATAGATGATAACAGTGTCAGCAGCTGTCAAATTGATACCCAAACCACCCGCTCTTGTAGACAGGAGAAACACAAATTTTTATGATCCTTCAGCCATGAATTAATCGATTTGATTATCTCTTGAAGTCATATCAGTCGATCCGTCAATTCTGCAGTATTTGTACATCCTGTAATTACAATAATCCTCGAGGATATCAAGGACCATTGTCATTTGAGAAAAGATAAGCACTTTGTGGTTTCCTTCTCGGTAGAGCTTCTTCAATAGTCTATCGAGAATGAGAAGCTTACCTGAAGCTTCAATAAGATGCTATCCCTCTGGGATGCCTTCTGGCTCGATGTTTGGGAAGAGATAAGGATGATTGCATACTTTTCTCAGCTGCATTAGCAAGTTCAAATAATATTTCTTTTCATCTTCAGATGCGTTTCTGTTTTGAAGCAGGTTTTTGTATACTTTCAACTGAAGATCAGTGAGCCCGACGTGAATGAGAACCTATTTCTTGGGAGGAAGATTTTTTTACACTTCTGCCTTAGTTCTTCTCAACATGAATGGCTTGAGAATTTTGTGAAGCTGCCCAATGAGTTCGATATCTTTCTTTTCAGTTTCTTGCGATGTTTGATTTGCCTTATTATCATTTGAGTTATCAAACCAGTTATCGAACAATTCTGAGTTGCTGAATATTTAAGGGAGAAGGAAGTTGAGCAGAGACCACAGCTCATGTAAATTATTCTGAAGAGGTGTACCAGTCAAAAGTAGCTTGCATTCAGTATGAAGTTTTCTCACCACCTGAGAAAGCTGACTGTCTTCATTTTTTATCTTATGAGCCTCGTCAATGACTATGTATTGCCATTTTATTTTTTTGAGACTGTTCAGGCATATCCTCACACCTTCAAAACTGGTGACGATTATATCGAATTTTCCCTTGTCAACAACATTGGTCAGAATTTCTTCTCTCTCATCTTTGGTGGCAATAAGCTTAGTAACTCTTGCGCTTGGAAGCCACTTCTCAAACTCATTGATCCAATTGCCTAAAGTAATTTTGGGAGCAATAATTATATGAGGCCCATTGATCTTTTTGTACTCCTTGATGAAGGCTAAGATTGAGATGGTCTGAATTGTTTTACCAAGACCCATGTCATCTGCTAATATACCACTGATACCACTTTCATACAAGCTGATCATCCAGTTCAATCCCACCAGCTGATAATACTTGAGCTGACCCCCTTTGAGCAAAGACGGTTGTTCAGTAAGTCTGGTGAATATATTATCTTCTTGTTCCTCCTCTTCAATAAAGTGCTCAATCTACTCATCTTCAGATTCGAAGTGCCCTCTTCTACGAGCTTCCATTTGACTGTGTTTTTTCAGAAGGTCATGCTTCGAGAGAAGAAAGTTTGTATAAAATTATGCTTGCTTGACAAGAGCTTCAACAGCTTGTTCGGGGGTAGATCCTGGAGGAGGTTTTAATGCCTTCATTTGCTGAGTGACTGACTCTTTGATGTTATATTTTTGATGAGGAGCTTCAGTTGGCTTTTTCTTAGAGTTTTACCTCTCTTATTGCATATTTAAATATATGCGCTGTAAGTTGAAGATGCCACTTATATCTGCTGACCTTTAAAGTTAAAAGAGGTGTAGCGTCAATCGGTCCTCTCAAGGTAAAATAAATCTATAATGATGTGAAGTAAAATATCATATGATTTAGTTGGGCTTTAAAGTTTGAGGCTCTCCCTATAATTAGTTTACTTACTACGGTTGAATTTTAGATAGTTGTTCATTGGGTAGATTTGATGTCCCTTGTCGTTCCTCTTCTTTGAACTTCTAATTTGATTTTCTGGGAGTCCTTGTCGGTGTTCTTGGCTCAATGGGTGTTTTATTAAAGTTTTACTTGCTAGTATAAGTGTTTTATTCGTCATACTGCTCAGCAATGACTTCCTGTTGAGAGTTCTCACTGATACTTTCTGATGTGAACCTCTCAAATATAATTCCAAAGTTGATATGCTCCAAATCTTCCGAATGAATTGAAGTCTCAGCTATTAAAAATTATATTTCTGCTATTGTTAGCTAACATTTCGATAAGATCTCGACTATCTTCGAAAGAGGAATAGTGGGAGGATTTGTGGCTGTCGATGCGAGCATCATGAGATTTGAAAGTATTATAGAATGTTGCTGAATTGTTTTGGCACATTTTTAAGCCAATATTTGTTCAGCTGCAATTGTGATGGGTTCAAAGTCGTCAACAATTTTTCTAAGCTTGTGGATAAGATTAGTTGATGTGATTGTCTCTGTGCTTTTCGGTCTTTCTTTATCAAATATAAAGGTTATGATAATTTTACTGAGCCCGACATTGAAAAAGAAAGGTTCATTAACCAACATATAGCAAATGTCAATATAGTTAAAATTTCCCGTCTTTGAGCTTTTTATGTCATTCTTTAAATCTTCGAATGTATACTTTTGATATTTGAACCGATATGTCAAAAGTATTCTTATCTCCTTCAGAAGAGCCTTGGTTAGTGCAGGAGGTGAGATCAATGGTTGATTAGGACGAGCAATTGAATATTTTTTTGGCACTGAAAATTATTCCAAAGAAGAAAAAGTGATTGGATGAGGTTTTTAAGATTGATATTGTTTGAGAGATACTGTAGATGGCTCTGGTTGAGGTCCCTCGATTCTTTTTTCAGTTTAGAGGAAATTATTGTTAGTTTATTACTATTTTTGAGGAATTTCTTATTCGGCATCTTGTTTCTCCTCTTTGAGTTAACCATTATCGCCCTCTGGAAATATAGAAACTTAGTTTGTTACAATTTCCTTCATTTATTCTTTGTTCTCTTCTTTTCCTGTTGTTTCCTGAACCTTTTCCATATACCTAATTGATCCTCCTTCAGGCTATTTCTCAATATCTTATTATATTCTATTACTTATCGATGGCTTAGGTACTGGGCAATTCTGTTCTTGCTCAAAATTGTCCTGTTCCTCAGTCTGAATTTCTTTGTCTTCCATCACTCTTTGCTCTTTTTTGTCGTTGGTCTCTTCCCTTATACTATAAATTGAGTTTTCTTGTTTGTCCCCTCTATCCTATCTTGGTGTTTAAATATTTTCTGTTCTGAGAGGTTGAACTCGAAGATGCTGAGTCTTGAAAGATGTATGCCTAATTTTTTCATCTCTTCTCCCCCTGAAAGTGATAGGCTTTACAACTGGCTATTTTCTGGTTTATGCCATTTCTGTATGACTCCTGGTATACTTCTTTTTATCATGGAGATTCAAAGCTTGAAGTTTTTTTTCTTTGATTTAACGATTTTTTGTTTTTTTCAGCTAACTCTAAAGGTTCATGATTTCAATGTGCATGTTTTCAATCTGGCTTTTATGGATCTTGTTTTATTTGATGATATACTTGATAAACTTTTGCCTCTCTCTGAATTATTATAGCTGCTATTTATTTTATATGATCTACTGCTACAATTATTTGTTCTTGATAGCTAGATGGTCGTTCTCTTCAATTAAGACTTTGTTTTCTAGCTGCACTTATGAAATTTGTAAATGCTTAATGTTCTTCTTTATCTACCGCAGTTCTTAGTTCAGTTTTTTATTTTCAGCTTGGAGTAGGATAACCTACTTCTTTAAGTTGTAATATTTTGGGTCGCCTTTTCGGTTCCTGTCATTTCTTATTATCGCCTGTTTATGACTATCCTTTTCCTCTGAATGAGCCTCCTAAAAACTTCTGCTTAGATGATCCTTTTCGCTCTCAGAAGCTCTCAAGCGGGATTTGAGTTTGACATTGTCTTACTTCGCTCTATTGAGAGCTTGCTTCAGCTCATGAACTTCATAGTAGAGAGTTTCTTTATCATATATGATATTATTAGGGATAAATTTTTGTTCCTGATGTGAAGAGGGAGGCAACAAGAAGGAATCCTCTATCGATTGAGAGTTGAATCGAGAAGGCACCTTTCTGAACATCGATTTATTACTAGAATCTTTATGTTGCGGTGTTCTAAGTTACGATATTTTTTTATGAGTTTCCTTGAGATGGCTCATTTATTATTTTATTTACCCAAATGATTATTGCAGGATCCATTCAAAAATAATTCTGTTTAAGTCAACTAATCAAGTATTCTGTATTTAATTATAAACTAACGAATACATGTCTCGCTCATAACCAAAGCACAAAATCATATACCGGCAGCTAGAATAAATGTTTAGGAGTGGCTCTTCAAGCAAATTCAAATAGAAACCTGAACTATCGATAAAGTTAAGTAGAAATATAGAATCTCACAGTTGCAAGGCTAGCAGATCAAGCAGTAAGCATAGCTTGACCATCAAATAAAAAATAGTGAAGGAAAAGTAAACAGCCTCAAAAAAAAGCCACAGAGATATCCAATAGGAACATTACAAGAAATAAATAGAAAAGATTTATGCTGAGATGTAGAATCTTATTCAGCATTCAAAACAATCGTTTGTCTAAAAACTCAAACAAAACCCCTATTCATACAGCCAAAGCATTAAAGAGCTGACCAAGATGTCAAGGTGCATCAAGTAAATGTTCAGCTATTTCCTTGAAAGAGATGGCATCCAACAAAACAGTCGAGTGAGCACAAAGGTATTTACTGAAGCGAGTACCAATCAATAACACGATGTGAGTAAGCTGAGTCTTCAGAATCAGAAAAAAAGAAAGAGCAATAGGAAGCCACTTTAAAAAGAAAGCAACAGAAAGCCTTCAGTCTATGAAATGGTGTTAATGAAAAAAATGAGGTGATTTATATTTATTCCCTATGAAGCTATTCACTGCTAAAATTATCATAATCTCCTTGCTTTTGATCCTAAGTGCAAAACAAACAGACTTATCTTCGAAGATAGAAGCTCACTTTGCTGCATACGACAAGAACAAAAACAACTAGATTGAGAGAGAATAGTATGTGTAAGGTTTGAGGCAATAAGAGCACGATGAGATGGGTTCTGAAGATATGTAAAATAGTGATGCCTACTTCATGGAATTGACAGCTCTTCTTTACGAGTAATACGACATGGATAACAGTGGAAGTATCGACAAGTCTGAATGGATATAGTTTTCTCAAGATATCATGGACGAGAATTCACCTGAATACCAATAAATTCTCAAAAATCCCAATCTTCTGGAAGCTGAACTCTGAAATTGATTATTTTTATTGATTTGACTTAAAAATTCATCAGAATCGAATTATTTTTACGAATATAGAAAAAAAATGAAAAAGCCCAAAAATTACTACTGCCACCGAACGACAGCTCATCCTGACAACCTTCCAGAATAATATGAAGTCATCGGTAAGATTGGGGAAGGGGCCTTTGGATAGGTCTTCAAAATATTCAACACAAATACCTCCAAGATCGAGGTTATGAAAAAAATCAAAGGGCAAGATAATACAGGTTTGAGATAGACAGAAGTACTTGCCACAATGACTCAAAGTGACGGGTTTGCTAAATTCAGAGAGACTGTAAACAAATAAGAGGTGAT